>OIEL01000649.1_pt1 | contig 18909 bp, 19 predicted proteins | sample 1581731 | NCBI WGS metagenome assembly OIEL01 (sample SAMN01760977, study PRJEB22395) | human gut metagenome | reverse complement strand
GTTCCTCCTTCGCATACTTCGGGTCGCCGAACTTGCCGCCCATTTCCCGGTTGAGCCGTTCTGGTGTCATGGTCGAATGGGTCATCTCATGCAGCAAGGTGGAATAAAACTCCATGCCGCCCCGGTAGATTTCCTCCGGCGTGTTGCCGATGTTGAACTGCGCCTTCATGGGCAGTACCACGATGTCTCTGGAAGGGGAATAATAGGCGCTGCCTTCCTGCTTGTCCGCCTTTATCGGGCACAGCCATCCCTGCGACTGTATCATGCGGTCGAGGGCGGGATGGGCGTACATCCCTTCCGTGTCACGGAGTTCCGGCAGCTTGAACTTCTCCTTCAGCTTCTTCATCCGTTCGGGCTGAACCTCCAACAGGTTGGTCTGCGCTACATTATACACAGGAAAGGACTTGACGAACGGGATGGCTTCCAGCCCTTTGCGCTCTTCCTTGCCCATGGCACGGTATTCCTCCGAACTGATGCGTTTGCCGTCCTTGTCCTTGACCATCATGTCCCAATAAACGACCGGGAAAGCCTTTTCGCCTCTCAGTACATGGGCTTTGAGGTTGTGTGCCTGGTTGAAGGTAAGATAGACAGGAAGTTCATAGCCCTTTGCCGCCGTTTGCAGTTGCAGGAAGAAGGAGTTGGAACCGGAATAATTCCGTCCCCCGACATTCTGCGGAAGACCGGCATAGCCCGCGCCGCCTATCCAGCCTTTCTTCCAATCGGAGGATTTCATCTGCTCCATCCGTTCTATCATCATTTCTGTAAAGCGGTCAAGTGCAGCCTGACCGCCTGTTCCTGAAGGGGAGTTAGTGCCATACGCCATAACCTTCGTCATTTATAGCCTGACGTTCCATCATACCGATTTCCGTCTGCTCGATGTAGAACTCCGCCGACTCGTCCGTGGGGTCTATACCATGCGACCTGCACCAGTCCAAAAAGTCCTGGGCGTTCTCACCCTGCAATACAAAATGGAGGTGTCCGATTTTACCGTCTTGCAATTGTTCCACCAGTTCCTCGTATGTTTTTGTTGCCATATTGTCTGTTTGTTATTGATTATTATTGCTTGTTGTTGGTTACTGTCATTATCTTTTCATGGATGCCGCCTGTTCAACTTTAGTCACAGGTGCGGCAAGCATACTTGCAATCTCCGGGTTCAGGTATTTGGCGGCTATCTGTTCACGGGTGGCCGTCTTAACCTTGAAGAGGGAATAGCCGTCATCAAACGAGATTTCATGCTTGGTGGTCTGCCCTTTGTCACCCAAGTTGACTGATACCTTCCACTTGTTGTCGGCACGGTCTTTCGCCACACGGACACCTTTGGAATCAACCCCTTCCGGAAGCTGGTATTTCTCGTAGGCGGATTTCAGGTGCAGGCGTTCCCCGAAGTTCCTTTCCACCAACTGGTTGGGGGTTACTACCCGGTCGAAGTAGGCGTTCAAGTCCTGTCGGGATGCCACGGCAGACATTTTCGCGTCACCGATTTGCGCGTAGAACTTGTACTTGCCATAGTCGGAACGTTGTTCGTCCTTCTCTTTATAGACGTTGAACTTGTTCACGGTGATGTTGCCTTCCGGCCCGGCAATCTCCTTGGGAAACTTGTAAGCGTCCTCCGCCACTTTCGGCATCAGTTTGGTCGGATAGTAGCGTTCCATGAGTTGTTGTACACCCAGTTCCTTCTTTTGGAAGGCGGCGAGGTCTGCTTCCTTCATCCGCTGTGGTTTGAGCTGCTTGCCGTCCACTCTGGCGGTGAAGTACCATTCTCCGGGATTGGCCTTGCTCTGGTAGGCATGACCGTGGGTTACTTTCTCGCCGTTGGCGGTCACCATCTGCGGCTCACGGGGTTTGCGTTCCTGCTTGGCTTCCTGCTTTGAATCGGGTTCTTGTTTGTTTTCCGCTTTCCGTTTGTTATTCTTTTCCTTGGCAGGTTTCTCTTCGGCGGTATTCTTTGCCACCGAAGCCGGTTCTTCCTGTTTCTTGCTCTTCTTTGCCATATCCTTGTTGTTTAATTGGTTTGTTGATTCCTTTTCCAATTTCTTCTGCTCGGGAGTTTCAAGCCGGTCGCAAATGGCGACCCTTGCGCCAGAACGGATAAGTTTGGGGAGATAGGTGTCAAGCGCATGGTGGGCAAACCGGGCTATCTTCATGTCCGTTTTCTCACCGGGAAGCATCTTGTCCGCTACGGCTATGCCGAGTAGGACGGCAGCTTTCACCGCATCCTCCTTGTACATCTCATAGAAATCCCCCTGCCTGAAAAGAAGCATCGCGTCCGGGTGTTTCTTTTTCAGGTCATCGAACTGTTTTAAAAGTCCTTTGCCGTTTTCCGCTTCTTCCTTGTTTGTCATAAGCTGATGCGCTTAAAGTTTCAGTCCATTCGTCCGTCTCTCTTCCTGATGCGGGTGAAGAGAAAAAGCCCGTTCCTTGGATTGGGCATCCACTACCTTTTGGTATTCCCAACGGTTCTTGTCAGTCATGACCAGACCGAGGTATTCAGGATGTTGCTTGTCATAACGGATTTTTTGCTGGGTTTCCCACTCCTTCATGTCACCTTTGATGACCTTGAAGCCCTGCGGTTCTTTCAGGTCAATGCCGACGGAAACTTTCTCGCCACCGACATTAAGCTCCACCGGCTTGCCGTCACGTACCTGCTGCTTCTGCTGCGTACCCAGTTCGATGTCGTGGATTTTCTCCATGTCTTTGAGTTTCTGCTCCAGCTTGATGTCCGTCACCCTGCGGTGGATGACCGATTGCGTTTCGGGGTCGAGTTGCAGGTATTGCCGGGTCTTTTCCCCGTTTACATCTACGGCTTTCTGTACCACCTCGCCCTTTCTCAGCCTGTCCGCTTCCTGTTCGGTCAGGTGAAGGACTTTGTTCCGTGCGGTTTCCAGTTCCGCCCTCACCGGATAAGCCATGAGTGCGGGATGCCCGTCCTTGTCGGCGGTCATCTGTAGTTTGAGGGGTAACGTGATCAAGTCACCGTTTCGGGCACTGATTGACACTTGCATGAGGGGTGTCACCTCGCCGGAGGCCAGCTTCTCCTTTACTTCTTGCGGCAGGCTGTCGGCTTTTTCACGGTCGATGCCCAATACTGCCAGCTTCTCGTAAGGCAACCATTCTGTTTGATTTCTGTTGTTCATTTCCATTCGGGATTGTTGATTGTGATAATTTTGCGGCAATGACCGCTTTGTCAGACACAAAATTATTCCTGCAGATACCCTTATACAGAAATGCGCAACACTATTCTGATGATATTCATGACGGTTCTCGGGGCTGTCAGGGTTTCGGCACAGTTCTATACGATTACCAGAGAATCGGGAATCAAGCCGGCCCAGGTGCAGGAAACGGCTGTTCCTGCTGATAATAAGGAGAGAACAGAGATTGACACGATAACGGAAGTTGCAAAAGATATACAGCCAACCTTATTTAAAAAGCAAAGTTACAACAACCTAAAAGTCCGAAATAGTGACAATAGCGCATCCCTAAAAACGAAGATCCGGAACAATTCTCTTCCTGCGCTGACAATTCCAAACCTTTATGCGGAAATAATACGGAACGGAATCTTATATCCGAAAGTGGTATTGGCGCAAGCCATCCTTGAAACCGGCTGGTTCCGTTCCCCGGTATGCCTTGACAAGCACAACCTGTTCGGGTTGACCAATCCACGGACGGGAAAGTATTACGAGTTTGAACACTGGACGGAAAGTGTCCGGGCGTATTATACCAAAGTGCAGTACAAGTACAAGGGAGGGAACTATCTGCTGTGGCTAAGGGATATCGGGTATGCGGAAGACCCCGAATATATACGGTCTGTCATTCGTGTACTCAAACAACTAAGAGAAAGAGACATATCAGATTCCGACTTTTGCTAACAGGAATCCGCCTGCCATTAAGACTGTTTTGATGACTTTCTGTCAAACGTAATGGCGTTTTGGCAACATCAATGTTTGCACAAGTTTAAATCGGGCACCGGAATGTGCAACGCAGGTTAAACACGGTTCTGCATCTTTGCCAATCGGCGGATGGGCACAGCTTTTGCAGGATATCCGGTGAATTGCGAAAGCAATCAGATAAGAATTAAACAACTTAATTATAGGAGATTATGATTATGACACCAGTTAGAAGAAACAATCAAGAATGGTTACCGAGTATCTTTAGTGATTTCTTTGACAACGATTGGATGCCGAGGATGAACGCTACAACGCCTGCCGTCAATGTCATCGAGAACGAAACGGAATACAAAGTGGAAGTAGCCGCTCCGGGTATGACCAAAGAAGATTTCTGCGTACACTTGGCCGATGAGAACCAGCTTGTGATTTCGATGGAAAAGAAAAACGAAACGAAGAGCAGTGACAACAGCAAGTATCTGCGTCGCGAGTTCTCTTACTCCAAGTTCCAGCAGACACTGGTTTTGCCCGATGATGTCGAGAAAGAACATATCAACGCTTCCGTCAACGATGGCGTGCTGACGATTGATTTGCCCAAGAAGACTCAGGAGGAGAAAGCGAAAGAGTGCAAAGTAATAGAAATCAAATAAGTTTCTCAGGAGGATGGACAAGGAACGGGTCGTAGCGGATCAGTTCCTTGTTTTTTTATATAACTACCTCACCCATTACTCGGTATGCTTATGAAAGAAGATAAAAGGAACGGGCTATTGTCGGAAGATGTGGTTGTCATGGACTTTTCCGGAGCCTACGACATGGAAAATCTCCCCCGTGACGGCCGATTCAAATGGATAGACTGCCGCCATCTATCAGGGACGGACTGCTATTGCGACAATGAAGGGAAAGAAGCCTTAACGGGAATCATTGCCCGTTGTCCCGTAGGCGGCATCCATTTCATTGATTCGGGCAACTACCATTATGTGACGAAGTTCTGGACGGACAGAATCCGTGAGCCATTTGCCTTGGTGGTGTTCGACCATCACCCGGATATGCAACCTCCGCTCTTTGAGCATATCCTTTCGTGCGGCAGTTGGGTGAAAGATGTCCTGGAAAGCAATCCGAATTGCCGTAAGGTAGTCATAGCCGGCGCATCCGATGAGCTTATCCGTTCCGTACCTCACGGATATGAAGGGAGGGTGCACTTCTACAGTGACAATGACCTTGACCACGAAGAAAGCAGGAAAAGATTGTCCCAAAAGCTTCTTTCCGACCCGGTATATATTTCGATTGACAAGGATGTCCTTTCTCCCGAGTATGCTGTCACCAACTGGGATCAAGGCTCCATGAGCTTGAAAGAACTTGAAAAGTTGCTTTATATCATCCTGCTGCACCATCCTGTTTTAGGTATGGATATTTGCGGCGAGTTCCTGCCCGATTCCGATACGGCGGAAGACATGAGGGAGGCTGCCATCGATGGGGACGTAAACAAATCTCTTCTGCGTTTGGTAAAAACCATAAACAGAGACGTTCCCGCAAGATAACATCAATATATAGGGAGCGAAAAATATCCCAATAAGAACAGATGCGCCGGATAAAAAGCATAGAATCCATACTTGGCCGTACTTCCTTGTATGAATCCCCTCGTCCCATCATATAGCGATAACACGATTGCCGCCATTATATCCCCGACCATGCCGTAGTATATCATCAATGGAAGCACAAACAGCAACAAGAGCGGCCGATGCTCTCGCATCATGTAGCATATCACTATCAGCAAGATTCCCCTCCATTCATAGTCTGTACCCAAGCATGTAGCGAATATGGCAATCAAAGTTATCATGCAGAAGCAAACAAATTTCCTTTGATGGTACTTGTCAAAGATAGCCAGTGCCCCCACACCTAAAGCCAGCGTGAACATCACATTATGCGTCCCATCCGCTCCATTCAATAAAAACCACGGTACTTCACTGACAACCGCAAAACCAAATAGTGTCAGAAAGTAGCGCAACCTGTTCCGGGTATGCGCAAAGCCCTCCGCTATCAGGAAAGCGAACACCGGGAAAGCGACACGCCCGAAGCAGCGCATCGCCTCATACAAGCTTGTTCCATGTTCCAACAGGTAGTAAGCCGAATGGTCAGCCAGCATCGAAACAAGGGCAATGACCTTCAATGCGCTGCCGCTTAATCCGGAAAATGAATACCCTGCTTTATCCGCAGAAGTCAGGCTGTTCATCATCTTGCGTTTTTAAGACATTCCAAGCAACTCATTGACCATATCCTCCACCTCCTGATTGACCCTTTTGAAATTCCGGTTCAGCATGATTTCCTTCTCCCGGTCATTTTTGAACTCATAGATTTTGGGCAGGGCTACATAGTGCTCTTCCTCCTCCTTAATCTTCTTCATATCGAAGTGGGTCTTGCAGAAATACTTCGTGGTCTTGAACTCCTCCGACTGCTCGATGTCGAAGCTGTCCAGCATCTTGTCATCGGTAGCGGTAAAATCACGCGCCGCCTGACCTGCCAGCCACCCCGTAGCCATGTCCGCTATCTTAGCGGCCGGAACAAGGTAGTCCATCTTCTCGGAAATTGTGGTAGATACCTTTTGGTCGTTGATGGAGATAGAGCGTGAGGTCTGTTTCGCCTTGCCGAACACGTCATTCTGTGCCCACTCCAAGGTCTCCTTGTTACGTGCCGCTCCCATGAAGATGTTACCGCAAGTAGTTATAATCTTCTGCATGCCCACCTTGCCATAGTCCGCTTCCAACTGGGGAAGTTCCTGAAAGCCCAACGTCACGGCGACCTTGTTGCTTCGTGCCGTACCAATCAGCCGGTCTATTTTGTGGAAGTACAAGGTAGGCAACTCGTCCACGATGATGCTTACCGGGATATTCCCCTTGGAGTTCACTCTTGTAATCAGACGGTTCAACACCAAAGCGTTCAGCGAACCGATGACCTGTTCCTTCTCCGGGTCATTGGCGATGACCAGATAACTCGGATGGTCTTTGTCGGAAATCTTCAGGTCGAAGTCGTCCCCGGTGAACACCCAATAGGCTTCAGGGGAAACCAGCCGTGCCGCATTGACACGAAGCGTACCCACCATGCCTTCCAACTGGTCATTCGCCTTGTTTTCAAAAGCACTCTTGAACGGAGCCATCAGTGAGGCAATCTTATCATCCTGCATCAGGATGTTGAACACCTGGTCGTAAGACCTGCCTAAGAAGGAAAGCACATGGGGCATATCGGAATACTCCCCGGTCACGGTGTCCGGCTCTACCTCGTTGCCCATCTCGTCCTCATACCAGCAGCGTTCAATCCGTATCTTCTTCCCGGTTCTGTCCGTATAGCAAAAGCCGTTCAGGTCCACAAACATCCTGTCCTCGTCCGTAGATACATCATTCCCGTTCTCATCCACGAAGTCCAGTACTACATTCCCCTTCTCGTCTATGGCATTGAAGTCATCCCAGTTCCGAATGACAATCTCCAATTTCTTTCCCTCCAGTGATATGTAGTGTTTCAGCTTCTTCCCGTTCCTGAACCCGACCGGGTGGAAATTGACGAAGAAGTAGATGATGGCAGCCAAGAAGTTCTCCGCCGAATTGGTGAAGAACGCTTCCGAGCCGCCTTTCTTTTCGCCACCTCCTTTATTCAAAGATGCCAGCAAGGTAGCGGCAGTTTCCGATGCCGCCGCTAAGTCCGGAATATACTTCCGTTGGATAGGATTGATGCGGTCTGAATACTCCACATCCGTAAAGTTGATGGTACGGAAACCGCAATTGGCAGGAAGTCTTCCGGTTTTTCGATTCTTACAAAACTGATAGAACAGCGTCTTTGCCAATGTGGGGTACTTAAAATCGTACACCATCATGGCAAAACCCTTTGCCGCATGCTGCCGGATGAAAGGGTCAATGATACCGAAAGACTTACCTGAACCCGGTGTACCGAGTACGATAGTGCCACGGAACGGGTTGATGATGTTGATCCAACCCTTGTGCATCTTTCGCTTCCAATAGTATATCATCGGTATATTTACCGAGTAGTCGTTATTGGCAAGCACCTCCGACTGTTGGAAAGACTCATTCTCGAAGTTGAAACGGTCTTCGCCCACCTTGTAGTTGTAATACTTGGCTATGGCATCCAATCCTTGATGCACCAACATGGTGCCCACCACCGAACAGACAGCGTATAGAATCCTGTTCGCCGGGAATCCCATCCAGCTCATTCCGAAGTCCATCCCGTGGAAGAGGAAACAAAGTCCGACAAGGGTCAGTCCTGCCAATACAGGATAGACGACCATCGTCTTGACATTGAACTTCAATGCCTTCTTCGCCTTTGTCCCGATACAGACGATGCAGATACAGACCAGTTCCGCCACTTTGCAGCCGGAAACGGAATTGAAGACCTTGAACCGTCCAAGCAGGTCAAGGACAAACTGCGTTACCCGGTTGTCCGCCGTAATCGGCAAATTCATCACGATTTCCAATATGAGGAAAATGTAGATGCAACTACGGAAATAGTTATACATCTGCTGCTGTTCCCTTGTCTCTTCAAATGCCATACGCTACTTTTTTCGTTTAAACTTCGTTTGAATACTGTTTGAATGTCCTTAGAATGGAATCTTTATACCTATCAGCAACCCGTTTCGGAAGGTGTCACCATGAATGAAGTTCACGTTGTTCTTCTGGATAAAGGCGAACTCCCAGCCGTTCTGAAACACATAGTTGTATTCAAATCCTGCCTCCATTCCAAGAAAGAACTTTCGTTGTACAGCCCCGAATTGTGGGCCGAAACGGAAACGTAGCATCCCGTTCTTGTAGCGGACAAGGCGGTGCTTGTACAACACACCGCCGTCCCAATAATAACCTTTCCAAAAACGGTCACTTACCGGTGTCTGCCAGTGGTCACCAACCTCTCCGAATACTTCCACGGCGTTTCCGTAAAAAAGCGGATGCTCGTAACCCAGCGTGGCGTTTAACGTGGAGGGAAACAGAAAGCCGGCGTTCAGCGTCAGCTTGCTGTCCTGTGCGGATGCGCCTATTGAAACAAACGCACACAATAGAATAAATAAAAATTTCTTCATGGCTTCGGAGTATAATTGATGTAATAATGAGGATAATAGGATGTCCCTTTCAAGATGTCCGAATCAAAGCCGTCCGCATGAAGGATGTCCTCGTATTCGATGGCCAGCGTGATTAACCGTCCGCTGATTTGGTTCTCGGAGATTTCAAGTCGGAGCACCTTCTCGTCCGGGAAGGTCAGCTTGGGCAGTACCAGCACATTGCGGTAATGCTTCTTGAACTTTTTGGCAAGGTTGAGCGAATAGACCGGTGTCAACTCAATGGTCTGTGAATTGGTCGCTTTAGCTTCCTTCTTGTCGGTCAACTTGACGCGTAGTTCCTCGATGTCGTAGGCAATCTTCGTCTTGTTCTCCAGCGAGTAGTCGATAAAGAAATAGTCCCCGATGGAATAGATGTTATTAACCACGGCTTTCATGCCGTGCATCCTTGACACCACCTGATTGTACTTGCGGTTGCTGCCATAGACCGCCCAGGCGTACCGTGCCATTTCCGACATAGGCATGGAGACTTCGGGGTTGATGTAGGATTCCGCATGTTGGTAGGAGACATGGTAAATGGAAGCGGCATACCGTGGCGATTCGGTATATACGATGTCATACTGGGCGATGTGGCGTTCCCCAATCAGCGTCACCGTGCCCAACAGTTCATTCTCCTTATAGCCGTCTGAATGGATGGAATCGCTCTCCATAAAGGGTTTGATACGAACTATGTTGTCGGCGCACTGGTTGCCGATAATCTTCGTGGTGGAAATATCCACTAACTTGATATTCTCCGGCATGACGATGTGGGTGGTCACTTCATGATTGACCCGTATCTTCTCGTTGGCAGAAACATTCACTGCCAACGAGAAGATAAAAAGGATGATTGAAAGAATCTTTGTTTTCATTTTCAAGATCGTTTTATTGTTGATTTTCTGTTTTTACCTTGCTTCATCCGAATTTATCAGATAGACAATGGTGTTATACTTGATTTTCGCCTTGTTCTTCCGGATGTTGGAAGAGAGTGCCGACGTAGCGGAGTTGTACATATTCTGCAAGGCTTGCAGGGCGACCGCCTCCCCGGAAATCCCCGACCCGTAGCCGTCCGATTCAAAGCTGATGTTCTGTTGCACCGTGCTGGCACTCGCGTCTTTCATAAAGTCACGGAATGCGGATTCCGGCACATAGAACCCCTCCATGCCGTCATTGTCGAACACGGACAGGTTGACCTTGATGAATTTGCCACCGGCCAAGATGCTGGTGATGGCCGCACGTACCCGTTGTTGCCCGAACCCCGTCACCGTCCCGTACAGATAGGTGTTCTTTTTGAGCCTTGTCCCGCTTACCGTCACGTCATCAAGCAGCTTGAAGCGTAGCCGGGTACCTTCCTTCGCCTTGGTGCTCTGGTCTATCATCGCGCGGATCAGCGTGGCATCTGCCGTACTGTTTTCCGCTTCCACCGTGTGGAACTTGTCAGCGTTGGTATCGGATGACTTGATGACCAGGTTCGGTCGGTTGCGTTCCTTCTCTTCCTCCCGTACCCGGGCGATGGAATCCGAACGTTGTCGGCGTGCCGCCTCTTCCGCATCCTCCCGGCCGATACCCAACCCGCTCTCGATGGCTTTCTGCCGTTCGTTACTGCGCCGCTGTATCTCTTCCAGGTCACGGACGAAATCATCTTGAGAAGAATAGCCGTTACCGTTATTTGCCGGATTGTCACCGTATGCGTAAGCATTGATATGTTTTCGTGATTCGGCAAGCGAGCGTTCCAGCTCTTCCATTTCCCGCTGTTGCCGGATGCGTTCCGCCTCGGCCGCGTCAAGACGGTTCAGTTCCTCCTCCGAATAACCGTGCTCCAATTCTTCGTTTTCCATCTTCTCCTCGCCAAGGGAGCCGACGGCGGTAAAGGCATCCTCGTCACCGAAACGCCGGGACATTTCATACATCTTGTCACCGGCTTCTTCCGCCCGGGCTTCCGGAAGTTCCATATTGATACGGTCGGTGGCGACTTCCTGTTTTTCATCCTCGCCAGCCCCGAAGGTCTGCATCACAAAGTATATCAAGGCGCAAAGCGGTACGAAGATGACCAGCGGAAAGATATACTTGGGCTGTTTAAAATTTACTTTAATCATGGTTCTTTTCCTCGTTGTTATTCAATGATTTGACAATATGCTCCAGTTGCTTGTACCGCTTGATGATTCGGATGGAGTCCCCGTGTGTCTTATGGGGTACGGCTATCAGCGAATCCAGTTCCTCACGGATGGACTGACCGTCCGTGACCAGTTCCATCAGCGTAGTTCGGTGCCTGTCCTTGTTCGCCTGAATGGTATGGAATCCGTTGAATACCGGTCCCATCCCGGCAATGATACTTACCTCCGGTTCATGTGCTCCCATATTTTTGCTATCTATGGCAATGGTGCCAATCAATAGCATAATCAATGCACCTGTCACATAGACAAAAGTACGTCTCGGATGCTTGGCAGCCCATGCGTTTGCCAACCTGATTCGTGCGGCCAACCGCCACCGGATGCCGATTGCCGCCATCTTGGGACGCAGCCAGTCCGCACACGCCTGATGGGTCTGCCGGCGGCTGTCCTGCAATTTCTTCTTGATTGATTTCATATTTCTTGCACGTTAATAGTCCAAATCCTTGTTCTCTATGGTTCTCCAGCCTGTGATCATCAACCCGTGGGGATTGTTGCGTGTCCTTGGCACGTTCTCGATAAAGCCGGTCGTGACCATCGAGCGTTTCATGTCCCGTGTACGCCGCTTGATAAGCTGCGTGCCGTAATAGGTGAACTTACGTTCATGTTCGTCAAAATGGATGGAGTCGCATAGGATGGTACAGACCGCTGACGAGGATATGATGTCGGAATAGAAACCGTTCTCGTCCAACGCCTGTTTCTGTTTGAGTGCCGTTCCGTCCGCCATGTACATCGCCTTGCCGACCGTCCACTTGATATAGTCGTTATCTGGCGGCAAGTTGAAGAAATACTGATGAAAGAGCTGGATATGCGCTTTCGCCTCCATCGTGAAATTGGCTTCCAGTTGGGCACGCTGTGCCAAAAACGGGATGTCACCGTCAAGGATGTATATCTGTTCCCGTTCCTTGGTCACCAGTGCCACGCAACACCATACGGTGAACCCGCAGATGAGCACTGAGCCGCTTATCGCCGCAATGACCGTCATCATGGCGAGTCTTGTTTTCTGTTCTAATGATTGTATCAGCATATCTGTTATGTTTTTTAAGTTTATGATGGCATCATTGCTTTCGCTCCTCCCGTCACCGTGTTTCCGGCTACCGCCCCGGCTGTCGCCGTAATGCCTACGGCAGTCGCACCTGCTGCGGAACCCGCTCCCGAACTTACTCCACCCGGTATCAGCCAGGATGCCACTTCGGGAACAAAACGGATAATATAGGCACCCACCAACATTCCCATGGCATACATGCAGTTGGAACCGATGCCCTGCAGACCGAGTGCGCCGATCTGTGACCAGGAATTGAGTGAACCGTGCAACAGGTGGTCGTAGGCAATCATATCCTGCTGCAAGTTATAGAGCAAAATGAAGTCAATATAGTATAGGCACATATAGGTCACGAATCCCCACAACGAAAGGGAGAGGAACTTCGACATCCACTGGCTCCATGCCGAACTCCAAGGAGGGGCGAGCGACAGGGCGAACATGATCGGGCAGAATATCAGCATGATGGCCATGAAGATACGTTGTGCCACAAGGATGCCGTAATAGGACATCTGGAATATCAGTTCCCCGACAAAGCGGATGACATCGTTTATCCACTCGCTGACTTTGGTCTCGGTGGCGACCGCCGCGCGTTGGGCGTAGTTGTTGATGGTAGTGCCCAAGTTCTCCACGTTGTAGATAAGCTTGTCCCACCAGTTGGCATCCTCGCCGATGGCAGCGACCTGCTTCGCCGTGGAAATGGAATCCTGCACCGCCCGCAGACGGTCCAGATACTCGCTCTGTTTCTGCGCCACTTTCAACTCAAAGGCGGCAACCTCCCTGTTCTTGGAGTGTGCCATCGCTTTGGTGGCGGCTTCCAGTTCCTTGCCCGGCACTTGCAGGGCGGAACAAATCCATGAAGAGAAGGAGATGCACATGGAGATACCGACAATACGCAGCAGTTTCATGACATCCATGCCGCGCCGTCCGAGCATCATCATCCAACACTCGTAGGAACCGACACAAAGGGCGAGGCAAAGCCCGATGACCCGTGCCATGGAAACCGCGTCACCCAGTACCGCCACATTCGGGAATGTTTCCATGGCGACAAGCAGCTTGTCAAGGCTCTCGTCAATGGCAGGCAGACCAATAGTCAGGGGAATAAAAAGTATGTTCATGCTATTAAAATTAAAAGATTGTCAATAATGTGTGGCCGCCATAGCGCACAGATGGGCGGTTCGGTTGACCAGTTCCGCCATTTTCACCTTGGCATCCTCGTAAGCCTGCCTGCGTTTGGCATTCTCCAGTTCGTAGCCGACACCTGTCTTGTGGATATAGGCGATGTCGGAACAGAGCAGTTCGTTCTGACGTTCCAGTTCGTCCACCTGGTATTTGAGCTTGCCGCCGCTTTTCTGCATACAGTATAGCAGCCCGTCCGTGATGCAGTCCTGCATCCGGTTGAACTCGTCCTTGTAGGAGGCGTAGGTCAAATCCACCGAACGGTCGGCTTCCCGTAGCAGTTCCTCCTTATACAGTTCCTCGACATACTTGCGTTCACTCTCGACCTTATCCACCTTCTGCCGTTGGGTCTCTTCCGAAAGGACACGCACCGGCATGATGCGCTTGATATTGGATTTCGGTTCCTTGAACCTGACCCGCCAGCCGGATTTGAGTCCTGCCCATTTCCAATACATTTCAGCACCGGAGTATCTCCTGTGCAGGAAGTAGTAGTACCAATCCGGAGCAAAGTCCCAAGGACCATTTTCCATCGACTTCCACTGTTTCTCTTTTTGCTTGTCATGCCTTACCCGTTGGGCGTTTCCAACAAAAGGGAAACAGCACAGCATGGCAAAGAGTCCTATCATTATCCTTCTACATTTCATATCCTTTGTTCCATTTATTGATTACCTTTTCCGCTATCGCGTCTTTGACTTCGGAGTTCAATATCTCCCAGATATAGTCAGGCTTCCAGCCGCAATCCGTCACCAGGAAGCAATAGAGGTTCGCATTGTCTATGATGTGCCGGGCACGGTCGATGGAAGCTTTGAGTGAAAACACCAAATTCAGTTTCTCGTCCATGGAGGCTTTCATCAGGTTGATGCCGGATGCCGCCACTGCCGCATAGAGGTTGTAACAATGTTTCACCTCCCTTGATATGGCGACATTCGCATCCGCATAATACCATGCCACGAAGGGTTTACCTGATACGTGCTTGAACGTATTGATTGCAAAGTCCTTGTACTCCTTCACTAACATATAGAGCGAATTGGCGGTAGAGGAAATGGCTCCTGCCAATACCAGATAGGAATGGGCATTATTGAGTCTTGTGTCAAGAGTGGTACGCACATCGTTAAACTTGTTCGCTCCCTTGGTAATGACCGACTGCTCCCCGAGACTTGCGGCTACACGCTGTAACGCCTTGTCTTCATCCTTCTTGATTGCCTTATGCAAGGCTATCAAGGCTTCTATGGTCGGAAGGTCTTTCGGTATGTCAATGGCGGAAGTCCTGACGGGCAGCAGGATTGCAAGTGACAATGTCAAAGACAATATTTTCAAATTCAGATTTCTCATACCTTAATATATTAGCCTTTCAATCCGTTCCAATCACGTACCAGTCCATCCACTTGGTTCTTCATCGTTACCACGTTTGCCCAGCCTTCCGGGTCTATGGCAAAGAAGAGGTCGTTCAAGGTGGCATATTGCGCCATCATCATCATGCCCTCCACCTTGTAGCGGATGTTCATCAAGTCCGTATAGATGCAGTTGGCAACTGTCAGCCTTTCGTAACGGTCAAGCATGTTGTGGCCGTCACCCTGTTTCGGGGCAGTTCCCTGTCCTTTAAGCGGATTGTCTATCTTGGCGTTGTTCACGATGTTCACAAAGTCGCCCACCAGTTGTTGGGTCTCCACCACAAGGTTGCCCAGTTCGTTCAGACATAACAGTTTGTTGCTGAACTTGGCTCTGTTCACCGTCTGGACCAGTTCAGGCACATCCCTGATAATGTCGTAGGCGCAACGGCCTATCTCGACATAGTACTTGCTCTCCGTCCCGAAACCTTTCACGTTTTCCAATGTCAGCTTGTAGAGTTCCTTGATGGTCGCCATGCTCACGGTATATAGTTCCAGTTTTTTCTTCTTGGAAGCGATGGAGTCCAAACGGTGGTTGTGCTGTCCCTCAATCGCTTTCTGGGTGGCGAGGTTGGTGGTGACGGCTTTCAGGCAATACGGGTCTGTCACGACTTGCCAGATTGCATATGATTGATTAGTGGCGGCCATTACCATAAATACCACCAGCATGAATTTGATTCTTACTTTTTCCATAACGACATGACTTTTTGTTGTTGGTTGACTTTCCGGGCAAATTCGAGGTACTTCAATCCGCCATCCTCTTTTCTGTCGGCTTCGATACGGGTAATCGCCTCCTGCATCGTGCCGTATTGCCGGAGATAGATTTTCAGGGCTTCCTTCTCGATGCGTTCCGTGGTGTACGCCCAGTAACATTCCGGGGCTTCCTCCACGCCATACACATCCGAGTGCGTGCCCCGGCATATCCAGACCTCCTTGAAATAGCTGCGTCCTTCATGGTTGTTCAGGGCGTTGATGGTGAAAATCTGCTGACGTTGCACCTGCGTCAGTCCCAAGATGGCGGCGATTTCCTCGTACCTGTCCTTGAACTTGGTCTGGTCAAGCAGTATCTTCACATCAGAATTGTTGATGATGGCCTCTTTCACGATGGGCGAATCTATCACGTCATTCAGTTCCTGGGTGACCACTCCGGCTATGCCGTGGAACTTTCTCACCGTCTTGTATAAATACTTGATATACTCCGCCATGGTGGGTGAAGCGATGGCTTTCCACGCCTCTTCGATTATCAGCGCCTTGCGCCCCTTCTTGATGCGCATCTTCTGCAGGAACACGTCCATGATAATCAGCACCACAATGGGGAAAAGCACGGGGTCATCTTTTATCTTGTCGATTTCAAAGACGATGAACCGCTCATCGAAGAGGTTGGCGTCCCAATCGGAATTGAGCGTCATTTCCAGCTCACCGCCCCGGTAAAACTGTTTCAGGATGGCGGCGAAGTCGCGGATGGGGAAACTGATTTTCTCCAGCGACGTGATTTGGGGGATGCGCTGCAAGGCGAACTCGTAATAGGAATTAAAGGAGAGTTCACTCACTTTGAGCTTCCGCTTCTGAACTTCCAGATGGTCTATCTGCCGGTCTATCTTGGCCAGCATGGAGTTCTCGTACAGTTCCAGCTTAAACTTCTCCATAATCCGCAAGGAGCGTTCCCTTTCGGATGGGGAGGCAGCCGCATCATGGGCGAGCGCGTTCAAGGAGCGGCACTGGCGCAGGAGTTTATGGCGGCGGGCTTCCGAGGGCAGCATCAGCGCACGACTTTCCGGTTTTTCGGACTTTTCCGGCGGTTCTTGTTCGTTAATCAACCTGTCGATGTCCTCCATTTCGTGGTCATACTTCTCATGGTCGCACTCCATCCGGGCGGCTACCAACAATTTTTGCCGTAACCCTTCCCGTTCCTTGTCGGTAAAGCTCTCGAAGGGATGGAAGTAGGCTTCGTAGTATTCCACAATGGTCTGGTTGATAAGCATATCCTCAATTTTGGAAGGTATGCCGTTCCCTTTGAAAATCAGGAATATCAAGGATTTCAAGAAATTCTTCTTTTCCCCGAAGTTCTGGGCATACTCTTCTTCAGTCACCTTGAAAGGGTTCATGGAAATGGGCTTCTCCTTGGAATAGGATATGTAAGTGCCCTTATAATAGCCGCAGATGCCTTCATAGGAATCTCCGGTATCAACCATGACCACATCGGTGTCCTGTTCCAAAAGCTGCCTCACGACCGTATTCATGTGGAAGCTCTTGCCGCTTCCGCTTGGCCCGATACAAAAAAAATTGGCGTTGTCGGTCATCTTGACTTTGCCTTCCTTACCCGTGATGTCAATACATACCGGCAATCCTTGACGGTCGGTGTAATAGGTTGTCAGGGGTGTCTCTTCCGAACCTTTCAGGTGTTCCTTGAAGAAAAGACACAGGGCGGCATCGGAGAGCGTAAGGAAAAGGTCATAATCGGGATTGAAGGCGTAGGCATTGCCGGGAAAGCTGTCCGTGAACAATTCCAGTTGGTTGTAGGCTGTCTTTGACGGCATGATGCCGCACTCGTAGAGCTTGGTCTCTATGTAGGACGTCACCGGGGTCACCCTGTCCGTCGGACAGCTAACCAATATGTTGAAGTTGCTGTTTACCAAAAGGGTGCTGTCAACCGCCAGCCGGTTCAGCACTTCCTCGATGTCCGCCTTGGCAATCTTGTTGCTCGGGTCGGGCATGGAGGCGTGACGCTTGGCTTTGGCCTGCAACTTGCGGAGCAGCTTGCGCTGGCCGGGTATCTGTATCATCTGGTTATAGACCACGCAGTCGGCAAACGGTATGCTTGTCAGGAAGGAGAACAGGTCGGTGGCGATGGGGTAGCCGTTGATGTTCGTCCGCGTGTAGGGTTTTACCACGGACGGAAGGCTGATCTCGTCAATGTCAACCAAAGGGAAGGAACGGATGACACGGTTGCCTGTTTTCAGGTATTCGTCCGATGCCTTGAAGTTGGTCATGGAGAAAGGGCCGTGACGGAATTGGAACGCCATGAAGCGGTGGCAATACTCCTCGACCTCTCCCTTGGTGAGTTTGCGGTGGCGGATGTTCCGTTCGGTAAGAATGTCGTCCACCTTGGATATTTTGGAATGGAACTCCATCCATTTCTTGGGGTCGTACTGCACGAACTGGCTATGCTGCACTTCTTGTGTGACAACGAGGCAGGTGCGTATCTCCGTAAATTCCCTTCCTTCAAAATAGTTGAAATAGCTCCGGGTCAGGAACTCCGCACCGTCCGGCACTTCATGGTGGTAGGCCTGTTTGCAGAAGATGTCCTGCTTTTGCAGGGCATAGCCCTCGCCAAGGGTCTGCGCCACGTTGGAAAGCACATCTTGGAAGTGCAGGTAACGCTCTGCATCCGTACAAAGTTGCTGCACGGGGTTGGTCATTTCAAAGATGACGGAAGGTTCGCCTTTCGCTGAAAAGAGGACGACATTGCCGTCCGTCTCTTCCAGCCCCGCATACAGCCCGTCAAACGCTTTCTTCTTGGTATGTGCCATGTTTGTTATTGTTAGTTGTTCTGTAATCAGGATTTTTTACGCAAGCTCTTATAGATAAAGATGCCCCTGTCCCTCCGCTTGTTGTGGAGCCCGCCACGCTGCTTGATGTAGATGGTGACCAGTCCGGCTATAACCATCACCAGCATGGCGATGAACCCGGCCAGTTTCCCCAATGCGATGGAAAATACGATAAAGCCGACGAACGACACGCCGACGGCGACAGCCGCCAGTGTCAAAAAACGCCCCCGTATGCCCATGAACTCCAACGGCTTTTGAAGCCCCTTGAAAACAGGATAACCTTCCAGATTCATCTCTCTTGCTTATTGGGTGACACAATGATTATTTGAAGAATAACGGCAATGCTTCGGACAGCGCGATGAACGCGACACAACCTCCGATGGTCAGCATGATGGTCTTTTTTACACCACATTTTTTCAGCTCTTTAATCGCCTGTTTTGCGTGGGGTTTCACCGTATCGGAAATCAGAATATGTCCTGCGTATCTGCCGTCCACAGCCATATGCACAACTGTTCCTACATGACTGCAGGATCTGTATGCAATTCCCAGTTTTTCTATCAGTTTTTCATTTCCTGCTGCCACAGCAATGCCGTCTACTTTCGCAGTAACACCGTTGCCAC
>OIEL01000640.1_pt1 | contig 19034 bp, 22 predicted proteins | sample 1581731 | NCBI WGS metagenome assembly OIEL01 (sample SAMN01760977, study PRJEB22395) | human gut metagenome | reverse complement strand
TGATGCGCTCTCAATGTCCCTGAGCCGCATCACGCGTCTGCCGATTCAGTGGGTCTACCTGCTCTCTGACCTAATCGTGCTGAGCTTGTCGCTCTGCTACATTCCGCTGGGAAAGATAGCGTACTCGCTGCTGACGGTGATTCTCTCCGGGCAGCTGATTGGCATCGTCGAACGTTTTGACTTCCGGCTGATGAAGCAGGAGGGGCTGCGTCTGGCGCTGGCAAATGCGGCGAAGGGGAAATAAAGGAAGTCATTCACATACGCAAAAAATCGGCAGACCGCCTATTCACGGTCTGCCGATTTCTCAATTTGCCAGGGCTTCCACCACTGTCAGGCTGCGAATGTGCCACTTGCCGCTTTCCTTGACGAGAATGGCGTTGTACTTCATGCTCTGCCACGCGGGCGGATACAGGGCGGATGCCCCCTGCTCGGCAACGTACTGATCAGCATACGCGCCCTTGACACGCCCGTCGATGCGCGGAATCCGCTCCACAATCGTCACGCGCGCCACCGTGTCCCACGGCCATACCCAGAAAAACGACATTTCCAGCCGGTGATCCATGCCGCGGATGTTGTAGTCCTTATACGCGGAGTACCCCGCAATGGCGTTCTGCACCTGCGGGTCGCGCTGAATAAAGCTTTCCTGAAAATACTTCGTCAGCTCGGAGGAATCCTCGGTCATCATGATGACCTGCGCACGGCGCGCCATGCCATCCTTCAGGACGACGTTGATGTTCGTCACGTTCATAGCGTAGTAGAACCCCGTGACCATCAGCCCCAGCACGAGCGTAATCACGAGCAGGCGCGACGCGATATACCAGACAAGTCGGCGCAGATACTGCATGTTGTATTCCTCCTTCCCTGATGCAACGATTCAGGGCGCGTTTTTCATGCCTGCAAAAGCAAATTCAGCTCTTCCGCGACGGTGCTTTCGGTGTCTGCCATCGCGTGCAGCGTCTTTTCAAGCAGCTCATCGAGCGTCCAGCCAAGGCGTTCCGCGCCCGTGCGGATGACGTCGCGCGAGCATCCTGCCGCGAATTTTTTGTCCTTGAACTTCTTTTTCAGCGACGACAACTCCATATCCGTGCAGGACTTCGACGGGCGCATTTTCGCCGCCGCGCCAATCAGCCCGGTCAGCTCATCCGCTGCGAAGAGGATTTTCTCCATTTGCAGCGTCGGCTCAACGTCGGTGCAGATACCATAGCCATGGCAGCAGACGGCGTGGATGAGTTCGGGCGTCGCGTGGGCGCTTTGGAGCAGTTCGATGCACTTTACGCAATGCTGTTCAGGCCACTGCTCGAAGTCAATGTCATGCAGCAGCCCCGCCATGCGCCAGAAGTCGCTTTCCGCCTCGAAGCCCTCTTCCTTGGCGAACCAGCCCATGATAGCCTCGACGGTCAGCGCGTGCTGGAGGTGGAAGGGTTCGTGGTTATATGTTTGAAGTGCTTGCAGCGCCTCCTCGCGGGTCAATCCGGTTTCCATCATTCATTCTTCTTTCATTTCATTGATGATTAAGTACACAAACTAAAAAAACTTGCAATAAAAATCAAGTATGGGAGTGTCCGCTGCAAAGGGGTCAAGGGGGCGACCGCAAAGCCCCCTTGTCGCCTCCGCAGAGGCGAAATCTCTGCGCTGCACGCGCATATAGTATGAAAGTAAAGTCAACGCAACTGCGAAAAGGGTCAAAAGTTAACATTGACGCGGCATGGAGTTCGTGGTATAATTCACAATGTATTCATATGCCAAGATAAAGGAGCAGTATGGATAAGAAGAACTATTGGGTCATTGCGCTGATGGTTGCACTTGCCATCGGGCTGCTGGCGGCGGTAACGCTGCTGCGTCCAAGCGGGGGTCAAAATGGCGAAATCGTCGTGACGGTGGATGGCGCGGAGTACGCCCGTGTGCCGCTGGGGCAGAAGCAGACATTGACCGTCACACAGGAGGACGGCAGTGTCAACGTGGTTGAGATCAGCGAGCGCGGCGCGGTGATGGCATCCTCAACATGCCATAATCAGCTGTGCGTCCAAATGGGCGAAGTGACGCTGGACAACTGGGAGACGCGCCCCAATCAGCAATTCATTATCTGTCTGCCCAATCGGGTAAGTGTGGAATTGGTGGTGAAGGAATGAAAAAAACAGCGGTGCTTTCGGGGCTGATGGCGTTGACGCTGCTGCTGGGCGGATGCAGTGCGCAGCAGGCAGGCGGCGAAACCCCGACGACACCCCCCGCCGCGGCCGCCACGGTTGACCCGGCAGAAAAAACAACGGGCGTGGGTTTCTACTTCGACACAGTTGTGACCATCACGCTCTACGGCGCGGACGACACCCTGATGGAGGACATCTGGGCGGCTTGCAAGCGTTACGAGAACATGCTCTCCAAAACGGTGGAGGGCAGCGACGTCAGCCGCATCAACAACGCTCACGGGCAGACCGTGACCGTTGATGCGGAAACGTGGAACGTCCTCAGCGAAGCGAAGAAGCTCAACCGCTTGACCGGCGGCGCGTTCGCCATCACGATTGCGCCCCTGACCGCGCAGTGGGACTTCACCGGCGGCACGAACCGTATGCCGACCGACGAGGAGCGAATCGCCGCCCTGCCGCTGGTGGACGACGAGCAGCTCACGCTGGGCGAGAACAACACGGTTACGCTGCCCGCTGGAATGCAGATTGACCTCGGCGGCATCGCCAAGGGCTACATTGCAGACCAAGTGGCGGCACTGGTGCGTGGGCGGTGCAGCGGCGCAATGCTGAATTTCGGCGGCAATGTCTACGCCGTTGGGACGAAGCCGGATGGATCGGCATACCGCGTTGGTGTACAGGATCCGGACGAACCGAACAGCAGCAACCCCACCGGCGTCATGTCCGTCACGAACAGCAGCGGCCCTATCGGCGTCGTTTCTGTCATCGACCGCAGCGTTGTGACCAGCGGCATCTACGAGCGCGGCTTTACCATCGATGGCGTGCGGTATCATCACATCCTCTCGCCATGGACGGGGCTGCCGTCCGATTCCGACTTGGCGTCGGCAACCATCATTGCGGAAAGCTCCATGGACGCGGACGCACTGGCGACAGCGTGCATCGTCCTCGGCAGCGAGAAGGCGCTCCAGCTCACGCAGGAGAACGGATATCCCGCGCTGATGATTCTGCGCGACGGCACGGTGATGATGAACGACCTGATGAAGCAATGGGGCTATACGTCCCTGCGATGATACGCTATTTTCCTCTGAAAATAGTATCAGCTTTCAATTTCACTTTTTCATAGTTCTCAGGAGGAGGCAATAAACCATGAGTGAAACCAAGACAACTCGGAAACAGCTTCCGGCGTACCTGATTCTGGCGCTGATTGCGCTGGCGGCGGCGCTGCTGCTGGCGGTGACGAATGCGATTACGGCGGGTCCCATCAAGGAGCATGAGGAAGCGGCGCAGAACGCGGCGTTCCAGAGCGTCATGACGGCGGATTCCTTCAGCACCATGAGCATTCCGGATGGCTGCAATGTTACATCGCTGGTGGAAGCGAAGAAGGACGGCAAGACCATCGGCTACTGCGCGGTGTCCTCCGCCAAGGGCTACGGCGGCAATGTCGCTGTGACACTGGGCGTTGATATGGATGGCAAAATCGTCGGCTGCCAGATTGGCGACACGAACTTTGCCGAGAAGGACGGCTTCGGCGCACGTTGGAAAGAACCGGCTCGTGCGGAGGCGTTCATTGGTCTGAGCGCGTTCGGCGGCGACACCATCGAAGCGATTACCGGCGCGACCGTCACCTCCAAGGCGGTGCTGGCGGCGTCCAATGATGTGCTGAAGTGCATCAGCCATGTGCTGGGCAAGGACGTCGAAGGCGACGTGCTGGCGTTCGGCGTGAAGGAAGAAAAGCCTGCGCAGACGGTTGAGCTGACAGGCGACGTGCATCAGGGCAAGGCTGTTGGCTTTGGCAACGGCGAAGTGACCGCGCGTTTGACGCTGAATGATGATGGCACGATTGCGGCGCTGGTTATCGACGCTTCCACGCAGACGCCCGGCTTCGGCACGCGCTGCGCGGACGAAGAGTTCACGGCGCAGTTCATCGGCAAGAGCGGCCCGTTTACCCTGAATGAAAATGTGGATGGGCTGACCGGCGCGACCATCACCTCGACGGCGGCAGTGGAAGCTATCAACGCGGCGCTGACTTCGCCCGCGATGGCGGCGGAGGATCTCGAACCTGTGGCGACGGAAGCACCTACTGCGACGGAAGCGCCCATGGTGCTGGAAAACGCGAAGACCGCGACGATTGCGGGCTTCGGCGGCGCGGACATCACGGTGCAGGTGACAGACGAGAACGGTGTGATTACGGCACTGGTGGTGGATGCGTCCAGCCAGACGGCGGGTCTGGGTCAGAAGTGCGCGGAGGAAGCGTTCACGAGCCAGTTCATCGGCAAGAGTGCGCCGCTGACACTGGGCGATGGTATTGACGCGGTGGCAAGCGCGACGATTACGTCTCAGGCGGTCGTTGACGCGGTGAATAGCCTGTATGCGGAAGCGCCCGCGAAGGTGCTGACCACGAAGGTCAAGGGCTGGCACGAGGGCGTGGCCGTGACGGTGGAAATTGACAAGAATCATGTCATCACGGCGCTGACGGTGGATGCTTCCGGCGAATTCTACGCGCTGGGCGGCAAGTGTGCCGACGAAGCGTTCACGGCGCAGTTCATCGGCAAGAAAGCGCCGCTGACGCTGGGTGTGGACATCGACGCGGTGACGGGCGCGACGCTGACCTCTCAGGCGGTTGTCGATGCGGTCAACCAGCTGGCGAAGTAATACATGAAGAACGGGCAGGACGCATTTTCACGTCCTGCCCGTTGCTTTATGTCTTAGGAAGCATGACTTCCGGGGACTAATGGTTTTCACTCCATACTGGTCATTGGCATGCTTCCAGAGGGCTTTCCGATCGCCCTCTGGACTCCTTCGGCACCCCTTCGGATGCTGATTGAGCTGTGTTGGAAGGTTTTTTAGTTTGTGTACTGGATGTTTTGCCCGCGTGTTTATTTTTTCGGTGTCAAGCCCAGTTTACCCGCGCATTCATCCATATCCAGCGTCGCGAAATAATCCTGCGCGGTCTCCGCGCGGCGAATCAGCTTATAGCCGCCCTCCTGCGTATACAGCACCTCTGCCGACCGCAGACGACCATTATAATTATACCCCATCGCATGCCCATGCGCGCCGGTGTCATGAATCACCAGCAGGTCGCCGATCTTGATTTCCGGCAGGGCGCGGTCGATGGCGAACTTGTCGTTATTTTCGCACAGACTGCCGACGACGTCATAGATGTGGTCATGCGGCAGGCTTTCCTTCCCGCAGACGGTGATGTGGTGGTACGCGCCATACATCGCAGGGCGCATGAGGTTCGCGGCGCAGGCATCCACGCCGATGTAGTCCTTGTAGGTGTGCTTCTCGTGAATCACGCGCGTGACAAGCCAGCCCATGTTGCCGGTCATCCAGCGGCCGAGTTCGGTTTTCAGCGCGACGCCGCCATTCGGGAAGATTTCCTCGTATACCTTGCGGACACCTTCGCCGACAGCGAGTACATCCGTCGCGGGCTGGTCGGGGCGGTAGGGGATGCCGATGCCGCCGGAGAGGTTGATGAACGCCAGCTCCAAGCCGGTTTCGGCGGCGAGGTCGCGGCCGCAGGTGAAGAGAATCTTCGCCAGCGCGGGGTAGTAGTTGTCGTCCGTGTTGTTGGAGGACAGGAACGCGTGCAGTCCGAAGCGCTTTGCGCCAAGTTCTTTCAGGCGCTTCAAGCCTTCCTGCAATTGGGCATAGGTGAAGCCGTACTTCGCGTCGCCCGGATTGCCCATGATTTCGTTGCCGATTTTGAAGTCTCCGCCGGGATTGTAGCGGCAGCAGATGGTTTCGGGAATGCCGCCGTGCTGACGGAGAATGTCAATATGGGTGATATCATCGAGGTTGACGAACGCGCCGAGACGGCGGGCATCGTCGAACTCATGGTAGGGCATGGCGTTGGCGGAGAACATGATGTCCCGCCCGGAGAATCCGCAGGCGTCCGCGAGCATCAATTCCGTGTCACTGGAGCAGTCCACTCCGCAGCCCTCTTCCTTCAGAATGCGGAGAATAGCGGGGTTCGGCAGGGCCTTGATGGCGAAATATTCCTCAAAATCTTCGCACCATGCAAACGCCTGTTTCAGCGTGCGGGCATTGCGGCGGATTCCGGCTTCGTCGTAGAGGTGGAAGGGGGTCGGGTACTTGGCGGCGGCATTTTCAAACACCGCGTCAGAAAGCGAAAAATTCGGCATGGCAGTTCACTCCGATTAACTTATTGGATTCCGCGTCAATATAGCACAGAATGCGGGGAAATGCAAGTTTTTCTGCTGTACAGGCGAAGAAAAGGAAAAAATGCGGCGGGAAAAATCAAATTCGGGTATGATTCCGGCGAAACCCCAGCAAAATGCTCGATTTTTTCCGGGAACCCTTGTAATTTCGGGGGAATGCCGTTATAATGGTGCAATACCCGGTATCATATTTTCTCGGGTGATACTACTTCCGGATTCGTCAGCGCCGCCTGCTTGCGCCTTTTTGATTCTGGAAATGGTATAGAATGGAGAAGGAGGAAACGATTCTATGGAAGAAGCAACGACTCGCAGTAATTTTGTCTGGGAGGCCGTCGAACAGGATTTGAAGGATGGTCGCTACACGCAAGTGCATACGCGGTTTCCTCCCGAACCCAACGGCTATATGCACATTGGCCACTGCAAGGCGCTAATTACGGACTTCCTGACGGCGGAGAAATTCGGCGGCAAGTGCAACCTGCGCTTTGACGATACGAACCCCGCGAAGGAAGACACCGAGTTCGTCGAAGCCATCAAGAACGACATTCACTGGCTGGGTTTTGACTGGACGGGCGGCCTGTATTACGCTTCTGATTATTACGATAAGTGCTACGAAATCGCGGAGGACTGGATTCGGCGCGGTCTGGCGTATGTGGACGAGCTGAACAAGGAGCAGATGCGCGAATATCGCGGCACGCTGACCAAGCCCGGCAAGAATTCGCCGTGGCGCGACCGTCCCGCCGAAGAGAGCCTTGACCTGTTCCGCCGGATGCGCGCGGGCGAATTTGCCGAGGGACAGTATACCCTGCGCGCCAAGATTGATATGGCGTCGCCCAACATCGTCATGCGCGACCCCACCATGTACCGCATCCTCTACAAGGAGCACTGGCGCACGGGCAAGAAGTGGTGCATCTACCCGATGTACGACTTCGCGCACCCGATTGGCGATGCGCTGGAAGGCATCAGCCACTCCCTCTGCTCACTGGAATACGAAATTCACCGCCCGCTGTATGACTGGGTGGTGGAGCACAGCCAGTCCATGCTGCCGGCACGTCCTCGCCAGATTGAGTTCGCCCGCCTGAACATGACCCGCACCGTGATGAGCAAACGCAAGCTGCGCGCACTCGTCGAAGGCGGTTATGTCAGCGGCTGGGACGACCCGAGAATGCCCACCATCTGCGGCCTGCGCCGCCGCGGCTACACCCCCACCTCCATCTTCACCTTTGTGCGGGAGGCCGGCATCTCCAAGTCCGACAACCTGATCGACATGCGCCAGCTGGAAGCCTGCATCCGCAGCGAGCTGGACCTGACCGCACAGCGCCGCATTGCCGTGCTGGACCCCGTAAAGCTGATCGTGGACAACTACCCGGAGGACAAGACCGAGTACTTTGATGTGGCCAACAACCCCAACCGCGAAGCCAACGATACCACCACCCGCAAGGTAGCCTTTACCCGTGAGCTGTGGATCGACGCCGAGGACTTTGCCGAGGTGCCGCCTCCCAAGTTCAAGCGCCTGACCGTGGACGGCGAGGTGCGTCTGATGGGTGCTTATATCGTCAAGTGCACCGGCGTGGACAAGAACGCCGACGGCAGCATTGCCGCCATCCACTGCACCGCCGACCTCGAGACCGGCAACGGCAACCCCGCCGATGGCCGCAAGGTCAAAGGCACCATCCACTGGGTAAGCGCCGCACATTGCGTGGACGCCGAGGTGCGTCTGTATGACAAGCTGTTCACCGAGGCCAACATGAACGGCATCCCCGAGGGCAGCGATTACAAGGACTACCTGAACCCGGAAAGCGTCACTGTGCGCACCGGCTGCAAGCTGGAAGAGAGCCTGAAGGACGCAAAGCCCGGCGAAAAGTTCCAGTTCGTGCGCACCGGCTTCTTTACCCCGGACAGCAAGAACCCCGGCGTGTATAACCGGGTGGTCACCCTGCGCGACAGCTTCAAGCCCGCAAAATAATCATCCCCAAGGAGAAGATACCATACCATGACCGCAAAAATGACCCGTAATATCCTGCTCATGCTGGCAGCCACCGTGCTGATGGGCATTGTGCTGAACCTGTATATCCACAACACCGGCACCGTACCCGCCGCCGACAACGCCGCCCCCCTGACCGATGGCAGCTACACCTCCTCTGCACAAGGTTGCCTGAGCGAGGTGACCGTCACGGTCACCGTGACCGGCGGCAAGGTGACCGCCGTACAGGTGGACGCCTCTGCTGAGACTCCGGACTTGGGCGGCAAGGCCGCCGAGACGCTGGCTGCCCAGCTGACACAGACCGGCTCCACCACCGGTGTGGACGCCATCACCGGCTCCACCATGACCAGCGAGGCCATCTTTACCGCCATGGACGCCTGCCTTGCGCAGGCGCAGTGATGCTGTAAACCACAAGAACAAAAACTGCCGCACAGTTGTGCGGCAGTTTTTTGCGTTTTACAGGGTGCTTTGCAGCCGTGCGCCGCTGGCGTACTGGGTGCGGCGGTCCATCTGGTTATCCAGCGGCTGACCGGCGGCATAGCGCTTGAGGTTATGTGCAAAGATATCCACGATGTTGTCCAGCGTCTTGGGCAGGCTGAAACCGCCGGTGACATGGGGTGTAATGATCACGTTCGGCTCTGCCCACAGGGGATGCTCCGGCGGCAGCGGCTCGGGGTCGGTCACATCCAGCCCTGCGCCGGAAAGCCGTCCGCTGTGCACGGCGGCTGCCAGTGCCTCGCCGTCCACGGCAGTGCCGCGCCCCACATTGAGCAGGATGGCACCGGGCTTGCAGAGCGCCAGCCGCTCTGCGCCGAACAGATGCAGCGTCTCCGGCGTGCCGGGCAGGCTCAGCGCCACAAGGTCGGCCTGCGGCAGCTCTGCGTCCAATTCGCTCTGCGCCACCACACGGGTGCAGTAGTCCGGGCAGGGAGTGTCCGGGTGCACAGTGCGACGCACGCCCACCACCTCGGCACCCAGCGCATACGCCCGCCGGGCAAAGTTCGAGCCGATATCGCCCATGCCCACGCACAGCACCCGACTGCCCGCAATGCTGCCCACAGAGTGGCCGGTGGGTGCCCAGCGGTGCTCCCGCTGGTTGTCCCGGTAGGTGGGCAGCTCCTTGAGCAGGCTGAGCCACATTGCCAGCATACACTCGCTGATGGCCAGACCGTAAGCGCCGGTGGCGTTGGTCACGATGCACTCCTCCGGCAGCACCCCCGGCTCCAGATAGTTATTGGGGCCGGCTGCGTTGGACTGGAACCACTCCAGATGATCGTTCTGCCGGATCAGCGGCACCGGCAGGTTGCCCAGCACCGCATCAGCCCACAGGGCATCCTCCACCGTGGCAGTATCCGGGGTGGTAAAGCGATATGCAAAGCCCTGCACCGCCTCAATGCGGGTCTTCTGCTCTGCACTGATGGGCAGACAGACAAGGATATGTTTGGACATAATGGGGCTCCTTCCCTCTTTTTCTCTATCATACCGCAAACTGTGCGGCGGCACAAGAGGGTGGTTCTGTGCTTTCAGACGCATCCCGTAAAAGAACAATGTCGGGCAGCCCGAAAGCCGCCCGACACCCCATTATATTTCAGTCCAGCGCGCGGATGGCGTCCACCGTGCAACGGTACTGCTCTGCCACCTTTGCAAACTGCTCCTGCGTGCCCTCCAGCTGCCCGGCGCGCAGGGTCTCGGTCAGGGTATAGGTAGGCGCGTACAGATTGGAAAAGCCCAGATTCTGGCAGACGCCTTTGAGGGTATGCGCCCCGCGGAACGCCTCTTTCACGTCTCCCCTGCGCAGCGCTTCCTCCAGGATCTGAAAGCTGTCGTCCTGCAAGAACATCCGCACAAATTTGCAGATCATGGCTTCGTTATACAGCCGCCCCAGCACCTCCTGATAGTCTGCGCCCATCTTTTTATAGCATTCCTGTATCGTCATCGCTTACGCCGTGCCTTTCTTTTTTGCTATCGTTTGCTTTCCCACCGCCGCATCTTACTACGCTTCACGGCGATATAGTGTTATGATAGCACCTTTCCGGCCATCTTGCAACTAGAGCGCAACAAATTTTGCACTCTATCTATTTTTTGCGTTCTCTTTTTGGCAGTTACGCCAAAGCTACGCCCAGCTCTTCAAAAAGCGCCTGCTACCGCGCCCTTTTCCGCTGCTGCCAGCTGCCGCTTCTGCCGGCTGAAAAAAGCAGACCGTGCAGCGCCGTCAACTGCGGATTCCGTATTGACGAACCGCACAAAAAACGATATACTATATTTCGGCGGTGCAGCCGTGCCGCCGGATGTCGGGGTGTTGCGCAGTTGGTAGCGCGCCTGCTTTGGGAGCAGGAGGCCGCGAGTTCGAGTCTCGCCACTCCGACCACAAGAAAAGCCACGATGAAGCGTTAGAAATAGCGTTTATATCGTGGCTTTATTTGTTGTATATAGGCTTGAAAATGGCTGGAAAGTGCGACAGAAGTGCGACAAATTCAGGAAAAACCTGTTTTGTGCGACAGTGTGCGCCCCTGTTCTGTATGCCTTGCCTATATCATACGGCTGTATAATGGGCTGCTATATGCCCATGCTTCGAGGGTATCTCAAATCACTATCCCCATATAACCCCACTTATGGGGGAGCGGTATCTAATACCGACCCTATACACAAGGGTGTCTGTTAGATTGACAACCCCAACACAAAAAAGTGTCAGCATCGACACAAGCGGCAATGGGGTCAATCTGCTTGACTGCACCGATCTGTGTAATCGGCTCAAAATTGAGTGTATTTCAATTACGACCCTTTGCCCGGTCTGCATGATAGCACTATCACAGAATTGTGATGCCCGGCGGCTTCCTGGCTGCGTCAATCCGCTTTTGGATGCACTCACCTGTGAAGATGTCCCCACTTTTGTGGATATGCCCTCAAAGATACCGCCAGATGTGGCGGCATTGCATCGGCTTCGCTTCTCGCTGCGTGGGATGCCTGTGCAAATGCGTGGGAAACAGGCTTTTGGGGTCTGGTAATGAAAGTATATTGTCGAACATAAAAAGAGCGCAGAACCCTTTATTTTCAGGCTCTGCGCTGTGCTGTGTGCTGTTTAGTGCTGGGGGCTGGGCTGGATGTTCAAAATCTGACTGATGGCTTTGTAATCGCCGTGATGCTGTTCCAACTTCGGCTCGATGGCTTCAAGCTCCTGCTTGTCCATAGAAATCAGAGCTTCCACAATACCCACCGTTTCGGGATGCTCAATGAAAACGCCTTTCAGCCATTTCAAGAAATCTTTAACGGTTCTGTCCTGCTCTGCCTTGTCCATGTTCATAAACTCTGCATCGGTGGGAAGTTTGAAATCAGTCATTTTGTATCGTCCTTTCTGTTGGCTTCTATATCTTGTGATTATACGTTCAACGGCTGGACTTGCGACCGACCAAAGAACGATGCTTTGTAAACTGCGCTATCGCCTTTCGATGCGTGAATGAGAACCGCTTGGAACAGGCTCTTAGAGCCATGCACGACCTCATATCCTGCGGCTTTCCATCCTGCCCATGTGTTGACCTGTTCGGTCACTCCTGCGCTCTGCTGGGCTTCTGCAATGCGTCTGTCATTAACAGGCTGGGCTTTCGCAGATGCCCACGCACGATGCAAGCACTCTGCGAATGCTGCAACGCCCTTGCGGTACAACTTCCATGCACGGCACATAATCTTGTGTAAATCGTACTTCATTTTTAAGACCTCGCTTCTTTACTTGCGGGCCAGCCTTTGTTATAATGGGCTTGCCCCTTTGGGTTTGCTCGGTGTTCAGGTTTGGCGACTTGCACCGGGCATTTTCTTTTATACAGCATATCGGGAAGTGGACTACTGACTTAGCTAACTCTAGGTATTTGCGCTCCCGGTTCTTACTTCGTCCCTTGCCTTCCGGTCGTGCTTCCCTCGCTGTGTCTATATTATATCATGTTAAACCGTACAACGCTATTGACAAGATGCACAATGTTAAACCGTTCATTCTGTGCAAAATTGTACTGGTAAACTGTACCTGTTTATGATATACTGTTTAACAAGAAGAATCACCGATCTATACGACAGGGGGCTTTATATGGTAACAGAAGCACGGAAAAGGGCTAACGCCAAATGGGACAAAGAGAACATGACTATAATCGGGTGCAAGGTCAAGAAAGACTATGCTGCCAGATTCCGGGCTGCTTGTGTAGCCGCCGGGACTACTCCAAACGCTGTGCTGAAACAGGCGGCTGACGATTTCTTGAAAGAGCATCCAGTGGATGAAGATGCACCTGCGGAAGAATAAGGGGGCTTGCGGTATGGCTACTATTATCGGCTGTCTGCTTTTTGGATTTTGGTTCTTTCAGGCTCTTTTCAAAGCAAGCAAGTAAAATAATTCTAAGGCCGTTGTAGTAATACAGCGGCTTTTCTTTTTGCAAAATGACGATGCAAGGCTGTATTCAATACTCGCTCGCATTTTCTACAAAAATAATCCCCACGCTCAACAGTTAAGTCAGGCGCAGGGATATTGCACTTTACTTGTATAAAGTGATGGGAATATTTTGCTCAAAACTACACTTCACGAAAATGAAGTGAAATCATGGAAGAAAAATCAGGATGGGATATTGCGGACTGTGTACGGAAAGGGCTGCTCCCCGGTTTTCTTGGATTCTTCAATAGCGGTGATAGTATCGCACAATCCGCTCTCGTATGCGTAGTGCATCGCTGCTGTGGTAGCGTCTGCGGCAAGCTGGCAAATATCAGATACAACGCTCTGCGGAATGTGTGCGGCTGCTGCGTAGGCTTCCAAATAGCTTTCAAAGGCGTTTGAAGCGTCCATAAAGGGCTGATACTCTTTCAGGCCGGAGAAATCGACCTGCATTTCAGAATCTTCGATGTTTCCGTTTTCAGGTACAGTTAAATTCAACATGGTATCACTCCTTAGATTCTTTCTTTTCTTTGTTTTGGGATTCTTTACTGTCCGCTTCGGCCTGTTCCCATGCCCATTTGACTTTAGGATATTCGGTCTTGGTGATGGCGTGCTGTAACTGTGCGCCAGCGTCAAAACCAAACTCCTTTGCACGGCTGGAAATGTCAAGAATAGCTAGATTCAATTTGCTTCGGAGCGTCTTATCATCGACTTCACGAATCAACTCAAAAGCGGCACTTTCAGCGGCTTCAAGTTCAGATTCGTCCGTGTTCGTGCAGCCGACTGCATAACTGTAAAGGTCTTTATACTTCTTGTGATTTACAATAGTAGGAAGTGCGGGAAGACTAGGAATCATGTGATACTCCTTATAATAATGGGGGCAGTTAACGCTTGACCCCGGTTTGTATGGATGATAGAATGAGGGCGGGAACAACGCATTGCAAAAAATAATGTTTCCCGCTCGGCTGTCCTGTCTGTTGGTAGCAGATGGGGCAGCTTTTTTATTCTACGGTTATCCATCGGTTTTAGTGTGTATAAATTCGTTGTTTTCGTTGATTTCGTTGCTAACTGGGGTGTTTACCAACGTTTCCAACGTTTTCAACGAATTTAGAGACATTAGAGATGTGTTTGCTCGGCTTCAGTAGGTTCGTTGGTGTTGTCGGTTCGGAACATTCGGAAAGAGTGCTGCTTTCCACCTGAACCGTTAGGAATTACGGAATGTTTGATTGCATCTCGTTCGTACAAAAGCGGCTCAATCTCTACGATGGCTTTAGATAACGCCTGCGGAGTGGGTGCAAGTTCTGCTTTTGCGTATCGCTCGCCCAACTGGTTAAGGGCCTTTGCGTTACCTGTCCACGTTCCATCGCCCTGCTGAAGAATGACCCGGAGCGTTTTCACGATGGGGTTTGCTTCGTAATCTGCAATCCTGCGCTGTTCTGCAATCTCCGCTGCACTCCCCTGCATTGTCCAACGGAAGTGTTCTTTGTCGAAACGGACAACTTGCTCCTGCTGCTCAATGTCACGGCCCGTGATGCTCAGCGTTGCGTCTTCTTCGTTTCTATCGCCCTTGTTCAGGATAATGGTATAATCGCTTGCTCCCATTATGCCAGTAGAGCCGTTGATGGATTCAAACGGATCGTCTGAACGGCGTTTGCTAGTATGGTGAACAACTATAATCCCGATTCCCCTACTATCTGCAAAATTCTTTAACACTCCCATGTATCCGTAATCAGCCGAATACACATTTTCAAAGGCTTTTTCTTTTGGCTTGACCTTTGATAGGGTGTCGATACAGACAAGGCGAATATCTGGGTTTGCGTCCAAAACTGTGCTTAATTCGTCAATTAAACCGTCATCTATGCGTGATGCTGTAATTGAAAAACGTGCGGCTTTGGGGACGGCTTTGCCGTGTAGAACTTTATTCATTCGGTCTTGCAATCTGCCCTCGCCATCTTCCAGAGCTAAGTACAGTGTGCCGTGCTGGTGGGTGCGATACCCCAAGAACGGCTCCCCGGCGGCAACTGATAAGCAAAGGTCAAGAATCATCCAACTTTTTCCGATTTTGGGTTTGGCAACCAATAAACCAAGCCCCATCGGAATCAAACCTTCAATAACAAACTGCTGCGGTGGAACATCCATCTCGGAAAGCTCTTGAGCGGTAAACACTTTAAGCCCTGATTTTTTGCTAGACTTTTGGTTTTTCTCTGTTGCAGACTTTGCGGCACGAGAAGCGAATCCTTCAGGGTCTTTTTCATATTCGTCACGATTTTCAAGCATCCACTGCTCAAGGGAATACTCGACAGAGGAAACCCCTAGCTTGTAAGCGGCTTGCCGAACATCGTCCAATAACTGCTCTGGCGTATCACTTCTACGCATGAGGGCATAAATAACAGGGGAAAGAAGATCTTCTTCGGTGTGAATGTTTCTCAAACACATCATAAAATCTTCACGGTCTTTATTTTGGTTCAACGTGTATTCTCCTTAAAATAGGAAGAACTGCGCCTACAACTGCGCCATGTGTGGATATTCGGACGTTACGGAGCAATCCGGCGAATGCCGTTCACGACTGCTGCGGGTTGTTCCGCCGGGGCTGCTCCCTGCTCGAAGAACTGTGCAAGCGAATCCAAATTCACAAGCCAGCGGCGAGAAGATACGACCGTGTATCGAATTTTATTCTCACGGCACAACTTGCGAACAAAGAATGCAGTGCAGCCGAATTGCTCGGCAGCTCGCTTGACGCTTGCCATTTTCGGATAAACCACAGCGTCACCCACGCTTTTCACCTCCTTCCCGATTTCTTGCGGCTTGCATCAAACGAATACAGCGGCGCACCTTTTCCCTCTTTTCGTCCGGGAGCGTGGTGTCAACAAGCCAGCTTGAAAATGTGGAATTTCTCAACTGCAAAGCCGCTGCGATGCGCCACAGCTCGAAACCAGACGCTTCAACCTCTCGCTTCAAACTCTCTGCCATGTTCTTAATTCTCCTCCTCGTTGCTGTCCTGCTGGGGTTCGGTCTGCTGCATCTCTGCCGCTTTTCGTAGCCAGTAACGATTATGATTCTCTTTGATGCGTTCACGGTTCTTTGCGTAATACTCACGATTGTATGCGTTTTTTGCCGCCCGGATAGCGTCTTTCTCGCTCACGTTCTCACCTCCTTCCCGGTGATTCAAGTCTATCAAAGCACAGCACAAAACACAATACAAATTGACATTGCAATCCATCTGCGTTAAAGACTTAATTTTAATTGACTTTGGTGTTTGTATTTGGTATACTAATTGTAAGAGGTGATGAAAATTGGGTACAGAGCAATCAAAACTTGATTTCAAACAATTTGCAATCAACTTAAAAGAAGCTAGAGGTAAAGCCCATCTAACACAAAGCGCACTTGGCGAGATGGTAGGGTTAGACAAAAACACAATCGGCAATTATGAACGCAATGCCGGTGAAAAAGGTGTTGTTCCCAATCTTGAAAACATCTGTGCGATTGCGGACGCGCTCCATGTATCAATCGACTGGCTTGTTGGTAGAAAAAAAGACGATTCCAAAGAAACAGCTTCAACAGAAATGAATGGACGTGCTGCACTCGATGCTTTTATCTGGGTCATTCAAAACGGTGACGGTGATATGATTGATTCGCTTCCAGCGTCAGCGGCTCCATCTCTGTTTCCGATTTGTGGCGAAGGCGAAATAGAGGGTTTTGGCTTTTGGATTCCCGGAGAAAAAGCCCATGAATTAAGTAAAGAGGTCAAAGGCTTTTTGGAAGCAAGTGATAGCTTGGAAAAAAGCGAAGCAAAAATCCCCCATGATGTGATTGTTGCCGCAAAAGACGGAATGAAAAGCAGATTATTAGATGAATACGGAACGATACTCGAACATGATGATCTCCCCTGGTAGAAGGTGGTTCTTATGGCACAGATAACGAAGAAAACAGCTAAAGACGGCTCGGTGTCTTATTTCGTCCGTGCGTATAAAGGCAGGGATAAGGCGCACGGAAACAAGGTTTTAACAGAGTGCTGCACCCTTGTCCCTCCTGCCGGACTGACCCCCAAAAAAGCTGAAAAGTGGGTGCAGGAGCAAGCAAACCAGTTTGAGCAGGAAGTGCGAAACGGTTTACTGTTGTACGCAGATATGACGCTTGACGAACTGACAGACAAGTGGTTTGAACAGTACATCGACAAAAAGTGCAAACCCAAAACCGCCAGTGAATACCGCTATTTGCGTCCTCGTATCTCTGCCGCACTTGGTCACATGAAAGTTAACGATATTAAACCGTCACATCTTATGATGTTCTATGACGATCTGGAAACGGTGGGCGCACGGAAAGATTCAACGTATATCGCCACAGCAGCCCTTTTGAAGCTGTTACCTCGTGGCAAGCGTCAGGCAATGACAAAGGCCGCTGGTATCGGCGGGCGGTCAATGTCCTGTATCTGCGCCGGGCAGGGTGTCAGCAGGGCAACGGCTGAAAAGGTAGCAGATGCCGCTGGGATGCAATTTTCAAAGGCTTTCACAGAAGTGTACAGAGAGGGCGGCAAACTGACCGGAAACACTGCGTTGCACTATCACCGAATGCTGTCCAGCATTTTCACAAAGGCGGTTCAATGGGGCATTGTGCAGGATAACCCGGTAAAGAGGGCAGAGCCGCCAAAGAGCAATGAAGTGTCCGTGAACTATCTGGAAGAAGATGACGTGAAACGGTTGCTTGTAGCCTTGCAGGATGCGCCCCCGCAATTCTCGGCTATTGTCCAGCTTGGTTTGTTCACTGGTATGCGTAGGGGTGAAATCTGCGGCTTGCGCTGGTCTGATATTGACTTTGAGCGTTCTACAATCACCGTGAACCGCACCTCTGAATGGCTGCCGCACATGGGAATTGTTTTCACTGAACCCAAAACCAAAGCGTCAAACCGTACCTTTAAGGTGGGCAAGCACTGTTTTGATATGCTGAAAGAATACAAGCTCTATCAAAACGGTATCCGGCGCAAGGCTGGCACAGCGTGGGCGCAGACTGTACAAATCGAGAACGAAAAAACTGTACAAAATGACCTGCTTTTCACTCGATGGGATGGAACGCCCCTCGACCTGAACCGGGTCACGACTTGGCTTCCGAAGTTCATGCAGGAACACGATCTCCCGGCGGTCACTGTCCACAGCTTGCGCCATACATACGCCAGCTTGCTGATAGCGGCTCATGTTCCCATCGTCACGGTTGCCGGACGGCTTGGACACGCTCAAACCAGCACGACAACGGATATTTACGCAGGGTTCATCAAATCGGCAGATGCAGCGGCTTCGGATACTATGGACGCAGTGTTTGACCATATCAAGCAGCTAAAGCCGGATGAAGCAAAACAGGCATAAAGAAAGACAGCCCACAGCGGTGATTATACCGGGCTTGTGGACTGCCTTTTTATTTGCTCTGGGAAATTTCGCCTTTTTGTTTGGGCGGGGTACTCTCGGCTATGACCGCATGGGGTAGGGGTCAAGCCCATATTCCCCGCCGGGCAGGGGGTGAACGGTTTGTTATACCCTCGTTCCCTGCTGGGGTGTGTCTGGCTCTCCCCATCGTGTGTGTGCTGGATGCTGGCTTTATCCTCGATGTGCTGCCCTCGTTGGCTTTTGTATCCTGTTTATGGTATCGCTAGAAAGTGCGACAGAAGTGCGACAACTTTAGAAAGCAAGCAAAAACAATCCATCACTATAAAACAAGAAAATGACGTATCATCTATACTATATGCACTTATCGAAAGCACAAGATTACATAGATTCCATGCTTTGGGAGCAGGAGGCCGCGAGTTCGAGTCTCGCCACTCCGATACTGCAAACGCACGTTGATTCGATAAGAGTCAACGTGCGTTTTTATTTTGCCGGTAAACTTGACGGGGAAAATCCGAATGTGTGCAAAAACTGCACACACTGCAAGGCCGCTTTTAAAAAACAGAGCAGTCTTTTTTCTATTTCCTCCTCTTTTGCGGGATTGATAAAAGCCCACAAGTGCGGTATACTGAATAGTACTTTATTCGAGCAAAGTAAGGAGGTGCGGCTCATGGCGATCGGTGTTCCCCGCCCGCTGGCGTTGGAAAAGCCGCAGAGTGTGGATCTGGCGCAGGCGGCGCGGTATTTCGGTGCGCACGGCGAGCCGGACGCTGCCACGCTGGCACTGCTGCAAAAGTGCGCGGTGCCGCTGCTGGCGGCGGCGATGCCCCGGGCGGTGTGGCTGCTGGCAGATGTCCCCGCCCTGACCGAGGCCGGGCTTCTGCCCGGTGAAGACGTGCACAAGCACCTAACCGGCTGCGGGCAGGCCATTCTGCTGGCAGTGACGCTGGGCCCCGG
>OIEL01000630.1_pt1 | contig 19250 bp, 27 predicted proteins | sample 1581731 | NCBI WGS metagenome assembly OIEL01 (sample SAMN01760977, study PRJEB22395) | human gut metagenome | reverse complement strand
TTTGTATTAACCCCCCCTCCCCGCTCAACCGTCATTCCCCCAATCGATTTTAATGTCAATAAATGTCGAACGAAACATTGCATAAAAAGTTAATTTGGGTATTGTATTTTTTATTCAAATGTTATATAATTAAATCATGGAAAGGGAAGTAAAAAAACAAACAAAGAGGAGTGTAGTAAAATGAAAAAATCTTTTGAAGTTAAAATCAACGTAGACATACAAGTTTATGCGGAGGGAATTACATATAATGAAATTTATAAATTTATAGATGAATTATCACTTTCAAGTGTTAAGTTTAATGAATACAACACAGTAATGATTAGTAATACATTAATTGATTTATTTCCGTTCTTTGATATATACAACAACATGATAATCAATGTAAATTTAGTTTAATAAATGTAGGAGGGCAATCCTCCTGCACAACATATTAGTTATCTATTACTAAATATCATATCCTTGTAATAGTAAAGGAATGTATTAGAAAGAATTAAATAATAAATAGGAGGCATAAAAATGTTATTAATTTTATTATTATTATCAGTTGTATGGTTATTATCACAAGAATAGAGTTATTGGAATGATAAGATAAGGAGGAAAAACATCATGGAATTATTAATATTAGGTATATGCATAGGATTAACACTAGGATTATTTAATTTAAAGGAGGAACAATGTTAAAATTTATTATTTCATTAATAAGTGTACAAGCTATAATATTACTATTCTTTTATGCGAGAGGAGAAAGATAAAAAATGATTAAACTATACAAAACATGCTATTCATGTAAATACAAAAGAGGATATAAAGAGGTTTGTAAAGATTGCGATTTAAATTACTGTAACTACGAATTAAATGAAAAAACACACGGGGTACAAGTTGACAGACTTGAAAAGTTTATGCGAGACCGTCCTGTTGGAGTATCAGTTCATCATATTAAAAAATTATTCGGAATAACAAAATCTGAAGCTGAAAAATATTACTGGGAATGGAGAAGGGAGTACATGAAAAATGGTCAATGGTAATGAATTTATTAAACATCTTGAGCGCAAGCTTGACAGTATAATTATTATGTTAAACTGTGCTACTTCAGAAAAGGACAAGCAGTTTTTACTACAAGATTATTATACTACTTATGAAAGGTATGAAAAAGAATTAATAAAGGAGGTTAATAGAAATGAAAATAACAAAAATGAAACACAAAAGTCAGTGGATTGGATATAAACTATTTTGTTACAATAATGGACTAGCTGAAGGTAACATAAAAAACACTTGAAAAGTTCATTGAAAAGTATTACAATTAAACCAAGGGGTGGCATTATGAAAAAACGTTCAATTTATCAATTAAGAAGCGATTTAGATAGAATTAATCTAGAAGGAAAATCATTAAGACAAACACAACGAACTGTTGCAAAACAATACGAAAAACAAGGTCGTTCAATTCCTAAGAAATTACAACAAGGAAGAGCAACAAAAAGAGATATGCAAAAGTATTTAATGACACTTAAAAAATCATTAGATAATAAGATAGAAAAGAGAGAAGCATACAGTAACAATAAATTAATAAATGCATTAGATGAATTGAACAGAGTTCAACAGCAAAGGCGTAACATAATAAAAAATGAGTTGCAAGGGTATGCAAGTGAGTTTGTAAATTCATTCTTAAACGGTAAAGTAGCAGTATTAGGTAGAGGGATATCAACTAGCATAATAAGCACTAAACCCTACACTTTAGAACGAATTTTAAACATAGCTAAAAATAATAAATCAACTCCAATTTCAACCATAAACCGATTAATTGAAAGTTACCAAGATAATTTAAGAAACATTAAAGATGAAAATTACGAGCAGTATATTGTAGACTCGTTCAAAGATATAATGGAGAGAGCAGGGTATAATTTAAGCGATAGAAACATAAAAGAAATTAAGCAGAAGTTACGTTATGTAGACTGGTTGGGAGCAACCAAATTAATCAAAGCAATAGAGGATAAAGCCGAAAGATTAGCATATGAAACTTATTTAGGAGTATGGGATTTAGATGACAATAGAAAATTAATGGATACTATCTTTGATGATATAAAGAGAGCCTCACATAATAGAATGATTCAGTATGTAAGGACAATTGATTAATGAAGGGAATTGAGATAAATGGAAAACAGTATCAATTATTTAAACAATTATTCATACGATAAAATATATTGGGACAGTTATATAGAGCCTTATAAAACTATATCTACTAACCAAGCAACCGATACTATTTTCTATTCACTTGATACTGAAAACACTAATAAAAATAATGAAGAATGTATCACATATGCGACCCAAGTTATGGAGTTCGGGAAAGTAAGCAAGAAAACTGGCAAAAAATCATTTATCAAAGGTGAAGATAGAATAATGCACTTATTCACCCACCCCGATAAATTTTGGGATTATGTTCACAATTGTCCTAATCAAAATATGCTATTCTATGTATATAATGCTGAGTTTGATGTTAATAATTTACTTAACTTCGCTATCAAAAAATATGAATTGTTAGAACAAGAGCCGAAATTAGAAGAAGTTATGGAATATGACGGAATGTATGTTTCTAAAACAGATAGACTTACTAGTAGTGATTTATATGTATACTCAAAAATAACAAGAAACGGGAAGATATATAAATGCGACATTCAGCTAGGAAGTTGTAAAGCAGGGAAAAAGAAAGCAGTTAAACATATTACAATTATTGATATGGCTAAAAAATTAACTGGAAAGTTAGTAAACAATGTAGAAGCATTTACCTCACTACAAATGAACAAAGCCGATTTGGATTATTCAGTATTTAGAGATTACGGTCATAAAGAATACAAAGGGGAAGAACTTCTTTATATGTGGAATGATGTATATTGTTTATCAGATTTAATAATTGAATATGTGTATAGTGGAAAATACAAACATACTGATAAATTAACAACATCATCAATGGCATTAGCAAATTACAAAGATGAACTATGCGAAGACTTTAAAAATGCTTGTTTAGATAAGAATCATAAATTATATAAATTGTCAAATAAATTTTACAATCAATGTATGAAAAAGATTGAATACATGATACTTAACAAGGAAGTAGGTAAATATAAAAAATTATATAAAGAGTATGAAAATAGCTTATGGCTTAATAATGGCTCAGTTGATGAGTTTGTATTTGAAAAATATTACACTCCAAAAGATGTTTTTGACTGGTTATTCCCAAAACTAAGATATGATGAGTTTGAATACTGCAAGGCTTCTTATTGCGGAGGGATTACAAGATTTTCAACCAAAGAAACTGTTGGGAAATGGATTAACAAAAAAGGCATGGGAATTGATATTAATTCAAGTTTTCCATACTCATACACTACTTTTAAACTACCTTACGGAGTAGGTAAAAAAGTTTATTTTGATGAATATAAAATGAAAAAGAGCATGTTATACATTTTAAGATTTAGAGTAAGTTCATTTAGTATAAAAGCAAACAGAGAGCCTAACATTTCAAAAGTTATGATTGATTGTAACAGTAAAATTAAAAAAGGATTAGACACATGGGTCAAGAAATATGTGGGTTTATGTGAGATAAAGTGTACATCAGTAGACTATGAATACTTCATAAAGAACTACAATTATACTGATTTAGAATTAATTGACGGCATGGAATTTAAATGTCATCATGGATTTTTTGATAAATTCACAAATAAATTTTACCCTATGAAGTCAGCAAAAGGAGTATCTAAAGGAACGCGTTCATGGGTTAAACTTATTCTAAATGGAGTATACGGAAAATTCGGACAAAATAAAACTGCCGAACTTAGAAAAGATATATACAATAAAGACACAAATTCAATTGATGACACTATTGTGTATGACAATGATGTTACAATAAATCTTTTATCTGATGGGGTGTACTTACCAGTTGCTAGTTTTGTTACATCATATTCAAGATTACATTTATTAAAAATACTTAACATAATAAATGATACGGAAGGTATTAAATGGGAATACTGCGATACTGATAGTGCATATGTTACTGGTAACGCAGAGATATTAAAAGAAGCATTAAAAGGTTATATTGATGTAGATTACACAGGACAGTTAGGATTATGGAAAATAGAGAAATATTTCGATAAAATTCTAATAGTAGGAATTAAAAAATATATTTATTACGGTAATGAATTTGAAAATGTAGATTATTCATACCACTGTACTTTATCGGGCATTAACAATGGATATTTTAGTTTTATCGAAAAGTATTGTGAAATAGATGATAAATGTATTAGTGAAATATCAGAAGAGAATAGAGAATATATAAAAAATGGAAACGAATATTTTGTAAGTGAGGACAAAAATAATCCATTTATTTATAAAGATAAAGAATGTAAAGAAATTATATATGGAGCATACCGCTCAATTAGAAAGAAAACAGTAAAAAACGGTCAAGTGTTATTTAACAGTGTTTACTGTATTAAGGGGGATGTAGTGTAATGAGAGTAGAAGAGTTTTTAAATGAAAATAATTATAAAGAATTAAAGAAATGGCATGATAATTTTATGAAACAAGTTTATTATTCACAAAGAGGATATTTCCTTCAAAAACATATGGAGTTAGATGAGTTTAAAAGTGAAGTTTACGTAATGATTATTAGGTTTTGGAACTTTGATAATTTCAGAGGGACACTTAAAACTTATTTAGGTAGAGTTACTGAAAACACAATGTTGCATATCTATACAAAAATGGACAGAAAAAAGAATCGACTAAATTATGATGATACTGTAGAAAGATTTGATAAGGAAATTGGAGAAGATGAAGAGCCTTTAGATATCCCTGTTTATGATGATTATTTCAATGAAAAAAGATGTATTGAATATATAACTGAATGTGCTGAAACTTATGAAGATAGAGAAATGTTAAGACTTTATTTATCTGATATATCAAAATCTGAAATAGCTAGAAAGCTAGGACTAAGCAGAGATTATGTCAGATATAGAATAGATAAAAAGTATATGAAGAAAATGCAGAAAAGATTCAACGAATATAATAGTAATATATAGAAAAGGAGTAAGATTATCTTACTCCTAATTTTTTGAATATGTCATACATCATGTGTTTAATTTGCTGACTTTCAAACCTTACCAGTCCAACTTGGAATCCTTTAATTACATCATCTAAAATACTGAATCTTATTGATTTAGCATTTAATGTAGTATTTTCGTCATGGTCATCACTTTCGAGTGATAATGCTTCTGTACTTTCAACTATCTTACTATTACAATAATAATAGTTATTTTTCTTATCAAGCCACACTTGGACTTTTTCTCCTTGATAGATGATATACGATAACGGTATGCAGTTCTTTAACGGTAACTTTTCAATGAAAGTATCACTGTCTCTTAAAGACTTATTCTCAATTGCATAATCACTATACTTAGTTCCTTTAATTAGTCTCCCAAATTTTGTGCCTTTCATTTCACTGATAAATACATCATCTGTATTCTTCTCGACTACTATTGTTCCTTCGTTGAAAGTTTTAAGCTTCACTCCTTCGGGCATTTTAATATTGAAATAAGTAAAATAGGGATTAACCTCACTAACATTATTTGCTAAAAAGTATACTCTTACATTATCTCTTTTTCTTACAATCGTAAATACAAGTTCAAGCATGACATCTACTTCATTGTCTAAATATCTAATATGTCCTTTGTCAATGATAAATTCATCAAACACAATAGTACAAACTCTAGGATAAGCAGTTGATTTTTCAGTAAGAGAAGTAGAGAGAGGAATGGCGAATCCTGCCTCTTTACCATCAATATAGAAAGTCTTTCCTACAACTTTAAACTCATGGTCGGGATAGCGTTCTTTGATGTCATCAAAATACTTTCCTATTTTCTTTAATTCAGTTTTATATCTTCTTACATATACGAATTGTTCTCCATACTTTAAAAATCTATCAATACAACGTTGCTTTGCTCCGTAACTTTTTCCAAATCCTCTATTGGTTAAGATGAAGTGAAAAAATGCATTATAACTATTGATTTTATCAAAACTATACCAAGCCATGAATTTAAACCTCCTTACTTTATTTTAATAATGCCTTCCATGTTTCTTGTCCTACAATACCGTCAACTAGAAGCCCATTTTTTGATTGAAATCTTTTAACTGCTTTTTCAGTTTCACTGCCGAATATTCCATCAGCATTTATTCCTAATATTCGTTGAATAATTTTTGTTATATTACCTCTTGCTCCTCTGCGTACCATTGGATAGGAATCGAATCCTTGTTTCTTGCATTCTTCTCTTAATTCCTCTTCAATAGTTTTAACAATCACAGTTTCATTTTTTGCTCCACTACGAAGAGTTTCATAAGGAAAATTATTTCCTGGGCAATCAGTGCTATTAAAATCTTTATGTTTGTAAACATTAGCTTTTAATAATTTGTACTTATCCAATAAATATACAATAAGTTCTTGTCCTGCTTTAATTTGAGTTTCGTTCATAGTTTCAGCATTATAAGCACCTTCAAAACAAATACCCAAACTGCCTGTATTATGGTTAGCCGTATGCGCTCCCAGTTTATTTTCGGGTCTTCCTCTATAAATTGTTCCATCTTTTCTTACTAAGAAATGATATCCACAACCTGCCCAGCCATTGGCTAAGTGCCATTGGTGAATGTCATGAATTGAGCAATGTTTAGCTTCAGCATGATGTAAGATAATTCTTTTAACTTGCCCTAAATTTGATAGACTTTTAAATTGTAAATTACTTTCAATTATTTTCATTATTTTTCAACTCCTATTTTTTCTTCAATATATTCTAATCTTTTATTATTAGTAACTAAGTTCTCATTTACTTTATCAAGCACGTTTGAAAAGTTTGCTATTGTAGTAAGATATCTTTCCTCACGTTCTTTATTTTCTTGCCTTTCCGCTTTTTTATCTTCATAGATATAATAAGCAAATCCCAAGCATGTTACAATTGGAAACCCAACATTTGTTATTGCATTTAAAACCTCGTCCATTAATTTACCCTCCTTTATTATAAAATTGATTAAGAAAAGTTTTATGTGTTACCTTCTCACTCACTTTAGCGAACAATATTTATCAAGTGTGAATTAACCTACTTCAGTACCATCAAAATACCACCATTTAGACCCGTCCCAAAACATTTTCTTTTTTCGTTCTAAATCAAGATATTCTTGTCCTTTAAAGTAGCCCACAGGTCTACTTTCTGTTGCTCCCATTTTCTTTATGTTAATTAAATCAATTGATTTTACTCCTAAAACAGACATACTTGATTTTTCAAATAAACCGCTTATACATGATAAGTCGAAAACACATCCATCACTATTATAAGCATCCACAAACTTAGTTATTGCACTAGGTAAAGCCGAACAATTTCTTATAATACTTCTTGTGCTATCATTTAATTTTATGCAAGTTGCAATATGGTTAAAGTAACAATTTTCTATTGTTGTTTCATATGCTTGTTTATCGCATAAAATAGCAATAGCATTTACTATAGTGTCATCATATTGATTGAAAGATAAATTTGTTAGTTTTGTTGACTTTGAATTTATTACTTTTACAACAGTAGTGCTATCTGCAAAATAAGAAATATTTATATCACGTACAGTTATAGAATTTGAACTATCAATTAGTATTCCACTATCAGTTGCGCTACCCTCATAATATCCACTTATTTTACCACCTAAAGACATAGTACAATTAATTCCATTTTTAGTAGTTGTACCATATGCTGAATAATCACAATTTATATTGAAACACATTGAATAATAAACATATATATTGTAGTTTTTTGCTCCTGTGTATTGACCGTTAATTATTAAGAATTGATTACAACCTCTTATACTTAAACAATTATTATAAGCATTAATAGAAATTGTTTTTTCAAGTTGGAATGTAAAAGTTTTATATAATTCTATGTTATTATAAAATTTATTTAAAAAACAATTTTTTGTTATTATATCACCACTACATAAATAGTAATATAAACAAGTTAATGTTTGACTAGTGCCAGTATTAATAAATGAAATATGCTCAAATGTTACATGAATTTCATTTGTAAGTGATGAAGCAGACATATTAAATACTTTTCCGTCATTAGCATAACAATTAAACTTTACAGTCCTGTAATTTTCTCCAATTAGTTTAAAATTTTTGTTATCTCCAACTGTTAAATTGCCATTGATTCTATATTGTCCACTTGGGAAATATAATGTAATATTATTTTTTGTATCAAAAATATTTTGAAGTTTTTCTGTTATATCATCATTACCAGTATTGTCAAAACCTAGTGATAAAACATTAATTAACTCTGTTATATTTTCTTTATCAGCTTTTAAAGTTTCAATATTATCCAACTCTTCGTTAACTTTTTCAATCTCTTTATCAACTCTACCAATTTCAGTAGTAAGTACATTTAATACACTAACTTTAACTTCATCAATTTTAGTATTTAAATCGCTAAAAATTTCTTGGTTGATTATTTCAGCAAGTTCTCCGCTCTCATGCATTTTTTTAATGGCTTCAGTAACTTCTTTACCTAACATCAACGTAAATTTCTCTTCAAGTTTTTCAAACTTTTGCTCTACATCTGCAACTAAGTTGTACAACATAGCAAGAACTTCTTGCCATGTAGTAAAGTCCATATTGTATAAATTTTGGATAGCATTATAAATATTCTTTTTTTCTTGTCCTGTCATGTTATCACCTCATATTTATTTTTATTTTTATGCTGAAGTATATTTACGAACAATATTTATCAAGTGTGAGCTAAACACTAATAGGTCTGTCTCCACTATGACTTATAGGGAATGACCCACAAAATTCTCCTGCGCTATAACTAGCATAATCAGTTAATTGTATTTTACCGTTATTAGTCATTATTGTTTTTTGAACAATACCACTGCCCACTTTTTCAGTAAGTTTACATTGCACTGCATACTCATAAACAGGATTATTAGGTATTTTTATTATATCTTCATAACTAGGTAATGCACTAAACTTTACCCAAAAGTAACATATACCATTAACAACCTCTGCTTTAAAATCCTCTATTGTCCCACCTAGGGGTGTAAGTTTCTCTAAAGGAAATGACAATGTGCCTTTTATGTTATGCATTGGATAATTATTTTTAAAATAGCTTTCACAACAATGAACTCCGTTAGTTCCTAATATTATTGGCATGTCTTTGATACCGTTGTTATCTCTTGATGTAAAATCAATAAATGATAAATTAGCAACTTTAGTTAACGATTTACCGTGAATGTTGTTTCCATCAATTAGAATATTTCCGCCACCGTACCAAGTTTTTATTTCTACTAATGATTTTTTATCTGGTCTTGATTCTCCCTCATTTAGTTCAAATTTATTATTAACTAATTGACAACCAAATGACCCACTTAAAATTATTGATGGTATTCCGTCAATTTCTTCTTGTATATAGTTATCAGAAATTAAAGTGTTAAAGAATTTAAATTCATTAGATTTTTTACCGTAAAAATGGTTTAAAGAAATAGTAAATCCTGCACAACCACCATAAAACCCAACTCCACAACTACCGTGTATTAGATTCCCAATAAATTCGCTATCACTACCGTCTGTTCCATGATAACAATATTCACAATTATAAAAACCACAATATAGAATTTTATTTTCACCTAACCAATTTAAAGCACCTTCCTCTGCACTTATTGCTTTATAAAATTGATTAAATTTACAATTTATAAATTTGTTTGCAAATGATTTTAATATTATACCAGTTCCGTATTCTCTTGATGTAGAAGAAAACCCAACACCAAAAAATGTTACACTTCCCAGTTTATTTAACTCTAAAGTTGCTCCATTACTGAAATAAAGATTAGTATTTTCTTGACTGTATGTGTTAGTAGTAACTAATAATGAATTATGATTTGGGCATGTTCCTATAATCATTAAACTGTTGATGCCGTTGTAAATAATTGGGTTGGAAATATTAAATTTACCATCTAACACAAGAATCTTGTTGTTACTTGCACAATGATTCATTGCTTCGAGAAGTTTATCACTGTTATCAACCGCACTATTGTTTTTAATTCCACCTAGTTCAGTAAAACTAACACAACCATTATTATTTTTAAATAAGTTAAAATTATTCTCAATAGTTTCCAATTGCTTATTAACTTTTTCAATATTTTCATCAACTTTATTATTTATATCCTGTAATAAGGTTTCATTAATAAGTTTTCCGATAGTTCCATCTGATATTTTTTCTAGTAAGTATTTTGCTACTTGCTCACTTAAGCCTTCACCTAGCAAATAATCAAACTTAGCTTTATTATTTTCTTTTTCATTTTCAATCTTTTTATCAAGATAATTGAAATGCTCAATAATAATATTTATTTTTTGTGCAATTCTACACCAAACCTCTTGTTCGGTAAACCCTTCAAAATCGTAAACACTTGTTAATAACCTTGATAGTCCTATGTTATTTATTTTATCCATAATATACCTCCTTAATAAACCATCATGAATAAGTCTTGCATATCTTCAAAAATCAGTTCGTCAATATTGATTAAAACCTCACGCCATTTTTGTAATAATTCGGCTGATGAAGTTATCCCAATATTACCTTTAGAAACGAGAGTTGTCTCTTCTCTTCCAGTATTATTCGTTGTCGAATTACTAGAATTATTATCATTATAATTAGAACTTGTTTTGTCTCTGTTAGCAGAACTCATATAATGCTCAATATCTTGCACTAATTTTGATTGCGGAGTATTTGCTTGAAATCCATCATTTATTCCCGAGTTACTGCCATTACTTTCTACAGTAGAATTTGCAGTTGCATTACTTGTTAAGTCTCTAACAAAAGTTTCGGTTAAATCTTTGTTTAACATGAAATCAATCTCTTTAGTTCTAAGTTCTGTCTCGTATAATTGTTTATAATAAGGCATTATCATATGAAGCTTAGACTTTAACATATGCTTAAACCTTTGAACTGTAGGATATCCAATTTCATCAAAATAGAAATATTCAAAAAACTTTTCTTCAAATAAAGGTTTCAAATTGTTATCATATAATTCATACTCAAAATCAAATAAATTATAGTTCGCTGTCTCCTTTATCGTTCTTAGTTCTATGCTGTACCTCGCCATCTTTTTCACCTCCTTTTACCGTATTATTTTTAATAACTCGGATATTAGTTCCAAAGATTTTATTAATTTGTTCACATGCATATTGTCTATTTTTGTACATTATCTCAACATTTCTTTCAATAAAATCATTATTGGAATTTATCTCATCAACTAGTAATCTTTCTTCTTTTTCAACTGTATTATTTAAACCTAAAAAAGTAAGTATTTCCCTTTCAAGTTCATATTTGTATTCATTTAATTTATCAACTACATACGGAACTGCTAAAGTGTGAACTGTAGTTTCACCAATGCCCAGTTTTTTATTTGCGTAGATATAGGGCTGTCCTTCATCTTTTTGTTTAAAAACTTGTTTCATTGTATATTCATTCTTTTTGTCAGTTTCAACAAAGAACGGAAACTTTTGTTGTTTTACGTTAATATCAATAGCATATTCAACTTCAGACATTTTTTCAGCATATTGCCTAATATAAAAATCTGTAGGAATTACTAAATCATTATTTAAAATTCTAACTCCTTCTGTTATCATGACAGTATCATGAATTAAATAACTATTAACAAGGACTGAAATAGGCTCACTATAAATATTTAATGCACCAGTTGGGGAACATGGTAAACATACTTTACCGAATGTTTTGTTATCATAAAATATAACTTGACCATATTCATATAAGAATTTTTCAATATGTCTGCTCTCTAATTTATCGGGTAAATTTTCCCATGTAAACATATTTAAAGCTAGCATTTTATAATGTGTATACAATCTCATAAATATATCTTCTTTTTTCATTTAGTTCACCTCCTCATTGTTTACTTGATAATTGCCTATTGTTTTTACATTGTCCATATTCCAAAATGTAATACCACTGTTAAATATTGTTTTTATTTCCTCTAAATCTGCATGAGGAATTTTTTCCCCTATTACATTACAGATATTAGTTTTAATAAATGTAAAATATTTTCTATTTGCAAGACTTAATCTCATATACTTGTTTTGAGCATAGCCGTATCTTTGAAAATAATCTAAAACTCTATAGTGTTGCTGCTCATTCATTCCATACTCTACTACATCAATTTTAAATCTTCCATTTGCTAAGTTAAATAGTGTATCAGTACCACAAGTTTTTAATGCTTTTGGAGTTGTTAACATGTCAGTTATTTTTGCATTTGCCATAGATGAAATTGCATTTTCTTTTAGACTTGCATTTTCCTTCATAAAGTCTCTTTGCATTTGATTTTCAAAATACCCAGTAACTCCACTTACTGCATTTGAAATAATACCTCCAATATTACCATTTACTAAACTTGCTCCTATACCAACCCCAGTATTAACCATATTAGAAATGTTTGAAAAATCATTACTTCTCAATCCCTGTTTTAATGTTACATCATTTTCAAGCATAGCATTAATATTTCCTTGATGAAAACTAGCAGATGATGAAGCCAAAAATTGTGAGTATGCACTTGATGAAACTGGTAACATAAATGGAGTATTATTTATAATTCCTTCTAAATTTCCATAACTATCATACTTATAATTATCAACAAATATATTATATTTTCCTTCTTGTGAAAGCGGAGCAGTTAAAACTTTTATTATCATTGTATTTGAATTTGATTTAACTAACTCGGGTTTTACTAATAAAGGGGAATTAATATAATCAGTTACTAAATAATATTTAAACGGATAAAAATGTAATCTTATATCGTCAAATTCATCTAACTCTGATTTTAACGGAAAAAGCTTAATTTCACCTAACACTTTTTCAATAACGTTATTGGTTACTATACGGTAACAGTTAGGAATAGTCCCACTCGGGGTGCCGTATCTATCAGTATCGAAATTTGCTTTATATAATGATAAGTTATTTTCTTCAACAAAAGGATTAAAAGTTACACTTTCTATAGTAGAAACCCACCCTAAATATCCTGCTTCCGAAAGTTTTGCTTTATCAATATAATAATAATACAATCCGACAGGCATATCATCTAAGTTTGAACTGTCTGGCTCGTTACCACTTATTATTCCCATTATATCAACCTCCTTGCTCTCATTTGGCTAGTCCATTCAAAGGAACGTTCTCTTATGTTTAATCCAGTTCGCGGTGCTTCAACACACATAAGATTACCATTAACAGTACCGCTATATAGAAATACATGCTCGGGTACTCCTGGTGATGAAAAGTTACTAAACACTAAATCACCAACTTTTAAGTTATCTTTATTAACTTCATATCCTTCTTTTATTTGAGTATATGTTGTTCTTGAAATTGATTTGCCATTTTGATTATAAGCCCATTGGCATAATCCCGAACAATCAGTTCCCTTATCACTTCCTAGTGGAGGATAATTACCACCCCAAACATAAGGTTTCCCGATTAAAGTTCTAGCACTTTCGACTATTTTATCCCCTAACGTTGAAGTGTCGGTAGGTAAATATGCCTCGGGGATATACCCTTTCCCGTTATTATCTGTAATAGTCTCTCCAGTTGTTAGGTTTGTAATAGTTTTGAAATTATAAACTCCGTCTCTAAACGCAGTTGCTTCTCGTAATCTTCTATCGCGTAAACCTTCTTCAAATTGTGAGCCTTCCATGATTACACTTGTTAGCCATTTATTATATATTATGTCTTTAGAGACTCCATTTACATAATCGATAAATATTTGTCTACTTCCTAAAGTTCCAGTGTTATAATAAAATGAGACAAAAGCATCAAATTCATTCTGTTTTACCGTTGACATATCTTTTCCATATTGTTTAAGCTGATTATAAACATATGATGAATACTTATTGTAAAGTAGAATACCAAAAACTTCACTTGCCTGTTGTTCTGTACATGATGGTAACAATTGATTGAAATATTCAGGCTCATATTTTTCAGTAACTCCGTATCCAGTAGTCCTTGTACCGTCTCCGATATCGTATGGTTTAGAAGCAAACCCCTCCATTGATTTGATTAATACAAATCCATCTTCAGAACAATAACCATCTAAATACGAATTACCTCCTCCACCACTTGACCCTCCATTTCTTGCACTAAGTTTGTCAGATGATGCAACAATATAACCTCCAGTATTTGAGTAATCAAATATCGTTTGAATATTCTTAACTACATATTCCCCAACTTCTAAATTTTCATCATTGTTTAAATTATCAACGTTAGGCAATTCTGAATTAGGTAAATACCTATTAACGTGAGTTCTATCAACTAAAGACAATTGAGTATTTAAATCCATGTCAAAAAGGTATGTTTGGATAACATCTAATTTTAATATTAAAGTAGTTACATAATCACTTTCATATACTCTGTCATATACATGATAGAAGTAATATCTTCCATTGTCCTCATTTCTTGATAAAACATAATTAACAAATTCTAATTTATCATATTCAAATTCTACTTGTATCGAACTATTCTTTCGTTGATAATAACAGTCATTAACTGTATATAATCTTTTGCTCATAAAGTACGATATTTGTTTATCGTATGAACTAAAGTATAAGGAATGATTGTGTTGTAAATCTAGTTCTTTACAATTACATAATAGAAATGTTGTATGTCTCATTTTCTCACCTCCTTATTTGTAAAGAGGGCAATCGCCCTCAATTAATTATTCAGCATTTTTATTTTTGATTCTTACAGCATTTACGAATCCGCAACCACAAGCTGACCCCCAAACATGATGAAACATATTTGTCATTAATCCATCTGGATTTCTAAAAGATTCCCATGTATCTAACGTGTTTCTAAATTGAATTAAATCCATGTCTGCAACTATACAAACCGTGTCATTGTCTTCTGTTCCCGCCGCTGTTATAAACTCGTCTATAACTACAATTCTTGATGGCATTTCAGCATATGAAACATTAAAAGCAGTAGCTAATAACTCAACATTTAAATTAGCTAATTGGTCGGGAGTTGTTATTATAACACAATCTTGTGGTAAACAGTGAGTGTGTACCCCTTGTTTGTTGTATTGGTCGCTCATAAATCTAAACTTGTTAACTAAGGCTTGTACAGTTTTAGTTATCTTTTTAGCTTGTGCATTTTCATCTAAAGCAAATAACCCAGTAATTTCAAGTTCTTTTGTAACACTAGCACCAATTAAAGCTTTTATCATCATATATTCGTCGTATTCAGATGAAGATGTGGCAGTTCTTATTAGTCCTTGTGTCATTTGAGATAGTCCGTCAGCACTCATAAACGCAGACTTTAATTGTTCATCAGATATTGATAATTTGTATTTGTGTTTGAAGTTTTCTGAGTAGTATTCTACTTTTATGTCTGGCACTTCTTTTGATAATAAAGAACTTGCCTCAGAAGCCTCTGTTCCAAAATGTTCATTAAAGTTTTTAGCTTTAATTAAGTCTACAAATACGGTTTCAATTGTCTTGCCGAATGGTAGTGGCTCTTTCTTGAAGAACTTTAATGAATTCTCATATGCTTTATTCATAACTTTAGTTCTTACTATCTTGTTTAAGATAGTGTCTGTAAACTCTTCCTTAGTAGCAGAGTATGTCATAATAGTAGTCATAATGTTAGTTATATTTGTTTGTGTTGCCGTAGGAACTCTTCCCTTATAGTCAGCAGATGCACTAGCTCTTATTGCGTTTAAAAAAGTAATATTATCCATTATTTATTCCTCCTAAAAATTTTTTAAAAAATCATCAAAATTTACTTCGGCTTCTTGGACTTCTTCCTGCGATTCTGCTGGAGTAGCTATCTGTGCCGTTAATTGAGTTAAGAACTCATAGTTCTTAATTTTTAACCCGTCAATTTCTTTTTGTTTTTCTACTAAAGAAGCTTCAGATTCCCCTAACTTATTCTGTAATCCTTCATATGCAGTATTTAGTTCCTGCATTTTCTTTTCTTGTTCCAATTTCCATTCGTTAGCTTCTTCTAAAGTTTTAAACATTATATCACCTCCTTTATAATACTTAATAAAACCCACTCGATACCTTGTAGTATCATGTGAATGGGCTTTATAAGTATGCAGATTTAACGAACTTATCAACCTCCGTTCCAAGGGAAAATATAATCAAGTGGCTCTTCACCATAGAATCTCGAATTATATAATTGATATTCAAGTTTGTTAACCTACACTTAATATGTAACTTTTTGTCGAATTAATGGGTAATTTTTATAGAATTAATTATAATAAAAAAGAGTAGGTTGGGGAATACCTACTCTTTTAATGTCGTCTTGCCATATATTATTTTGTATTACTCTTCTATTTCTTCGATATCAGATATTTGAACTTCTTCTGTCATTATATCGATACATTTTCCTAATCTATGAATTACTTTTTTAACTTTAGTTATTTCATTTTCTGTGTTTATTAATTCTTCTTGTTTATTTTTTGCTAATGCTTCAGCATCAACTTCTATTCCTAATTCTGCATTTTTCTTAGCAATTGTATCTATTTTAGATAAAAACTTTTTAATTCCTTTTTTCTCTGTTTGTAATGCTAATAAATATTCCTCATAATCTTTTTGAATGTTTCTTAAACTTTCTACCATTTTTAATTACCTCTTTTCCTTTTTTAATTATCTTCTTTTCTTTGTTGTTTTCTTTTCTTCGACGAATCTTGTTATTTCTAATCCGTCTACTACTATATTAACATAAGTTTTCCATGTCTTATCATCAGCTTCATAATTATTAATTTCTAATGAGCCATCAAGTAAAACTCCTGCACCTTTTACTAAGTATTGTTCTAATGCTTCAACTCTTGCTCCAAATATTGTACATTTTACGAATGTAGTTTTTTGATTATCTCCATAACCCACATTGTTTGCAATTGTAAATTCTCCTACATCAGTTCCGCCTTTTGTTTGTCTTACTTCCATGTCTCTTACTAAGTTTCCGTTTAAAATTACTTTGTTCATTTTCTAACACCTCATCTAATTTATTTTATATTGTGTATTTAAGAGAAGATATACATAATTTAAATACCTATTTTATTATTTATATCTTACACTTTATAAGTAACTATTCTTAATATTTTTGGGTTAACTTTTTATAAGTTCTTTCGATTTTATTATTAAATATTTCATCTATATCTGTTGTTATAAGATTAAATTTCTTTTTGACTTGGTATAAGGTAACATACGCGTCAGCTATTTCTTCATATAAATAATGTCTTATTTGGTCATCATCAGTTCTTAATGTAACATCATTTTCTAATTGTCTAGTCATTTTAGTTAATACTTGTATAAGTTCGGAAAGTTCTTCTATGGTAATTAATAATACTTGTTTCTTTGGACTAACCTCTGTAATATAATCTAATTTTTCTGATATTGTCATTATAAATATACCTCCTTAACTATATCATCAACAAGAAGTTTAATAGTATCTCTATCAGCACAAAAACCAAAAACATAAACTAAATAATCTTCTTTATCATCTTCTATTAATAATTCTAATCTTTCTTTTAATTCTTTTACTGTCATTTTAATTCCACCTCTTTCTTTTCATTATCTACTATAATATGCCACTATTATTAAAAACATTGTTACCACAATAAACGGTGATATGGCGATTATTAATGTCATTTTATTCCTCCATTATTCTCTATAATAATCGTAAATTTCTACTGCAAAAGGATATTTATTTAAAAAAATATTGATAAAATCAACTGAATAATTTTCTTTTTCTTTATTAGGGTGTAATACAATACACGAATCGGTTAATATTAATTCACTATTAATTTTATTGCCAAATTCAAGTAAATCAGTCAAATTGTTAATTTCTAATACCTTTACAACATAATTTTTAAAGTTAAACTTATAAATAACTTTAAAGTCATAAGTGTTAAAATCTTTCCCAGTTGTACGATAAAAACATAATTTCATTTTATTACCTCCTACTTATCTGAATCTAGTTTATCCATACCCCAAATTATGAAAACCATTGTTATTATCCATATTAAAACTAATCCACTTGTTTCCATTGTTTGCACTCCTTTAAGTTTCTACAGTTTCCACAAATCGTAATATCTTCAATCCCATCACCGATATTATAATTACCACACTCTTCATAATTGATATATTTTTCATTGTAATATTCATCATATATTAGCCCATAAACTTCAATTAATTCAATAGCAGTAAATTTTGATAAAACGGCATATGCTATTTCAATATCTGCTCCTGTTAATTCGTGATACATTTCCCCTATTGTTTGCTCTAAAGCAGTTCTTCCTATATTGTATTTTTTATTCATTTTTATTCCTCCTTAACTCCATCATAAACTTTTTTAAATTCTAAATTAAGTAATCCTTTTAATGTATAAAAATTAGTTATATAACGACAATTAATAGTTAATTCACCTTTATCAATTTTCCATTTTATATGTCGGTCGCTATCTATTACATAATCACCATCATTGCATTTTTCAAACACTTCTTTAATGTTCATTTTTGTTCCTCCTTTTTATTTATTATAACATTGCTATTCTAAAAATCATTTTAAACTTTTCCTTTATTGTAGGTTTAGTTCCATTAACATAAAAATTTGTTAAACATATATTTATGTCATGTTTCTTGTTCATTATATTAAGACTATCAGTATCAATATTTATAACTGCTTTTGATTTATTAGTTGGTATTATTAAAGTATCTTCACCATCTATAACTAATCTCTTGTAGTCATCAATGTAGCTAATCTTCATATTTGTTCCTCCTTGTTTCCATTTAATAAGTCTAAAATATCATTATATATATTTTCATCACAATATTTATTAAGAAAATCTATTAATCCTTTGGCTTTAATAATTCTCCTTATGGTATACTCGGGTTGACAGCAACATTCTAAATTAGAACACCATCTTATATCATATTTGACTTTCGTTAATTCTTTTATTAATTCTTGAAACATAAAGTATACATCAATATTCTCTATAAGATTAGTTTCATTGTCATCTAACATTAATAATTTAGTTATTATTTTATCTATATTTGTTTTCATATTACCACCTCACTTTATATGTAATTATTGTTGAAAGTTTTAGTTCAATTTTCGTTCGACAAATTAGTCATTTATTGACATTAAAATCGATTGGGGGAATGACGGTTGAGCGGGGAGGGGG
>OIEL01000618.1_pt1 | contig 19480 bp, 17 predicted proteins | sample 1581731 | NCBI WGS metagenome assembly OIEL01 (sample SAMN01760977, study PRJEB22395) | human gut metagenome | reverse complement strand
ATTTAAATAAATCAAATGACATTTGTGATTCTCCTGTATTGCCACCAAACGGAAAGTTGTATCCTCGCAGTTTGTTAGTAACAAATTGTTCGTACTCATCTTTCTTTTCAAGGTTAAAGAATAGCTCTGCATCAGCCGCGGAAAGATTGATTGCTCCTCTTTTACTTAAAGCAAGTTCATATTTGGGGAACAAGATGGTATTCAGGCGATATACATGTGTCTTGTTATCAGAGTTTATTTGCCTTCTCTCATCTGTTTGTACTATATAAGAATAACTTACTAGTAATTCAAAAACACTCCTGGCCTCTGGCGATAACTCACTAACATTCAACGTAAATATATTGATACTACATTGAGGCGGTAAGTCTGAAAATCTTACAGATCTTAGATAATCACCAATTCTTATCACAGCATCAGTAGCTCTAGCTTGAGCCATTGATGGTATTCGATTTTCCTCAAAAAACCAATCATGCGTATTTTCTATGCCGATTCGTTGTGATTTGACTGTTAGTTTTCGTCCCTCCTCAAAAGGCGCCTTACCTGTATTAAAGTACTGATTGTTGAACGCAGCCTTTAATAAACACAAAATAGTGCGAGGCGTACCGCAAGATAAATCAATCAATCTCTCCAATCCATTATAAGGGATATCAACACGACCTTCACGTGCAAGATTATCAATCAAATCTTGTTTAAATTTATCCAGTTTTGTGGCATGCAAGGTGTCTTTACATTTACCCTCTGAATAAGCATGCGCCGAACGACTGATTTTGCGTGATGCTTCAATAAAGAGTTCTGCAGAACTATCCTTGTTTTCTTTGATAGCACTATACATGAGCATAACACTTGTGCGTTCAACCAAAATGTTATTTGGATAAGCAATGTTTTCTAAAATGGCTGAGATGTTCTCTTCACTGAGAGAAAGTTTCTTCAAATTACTTCTCAGTTTATCCATATATGATCGACTATGTTTGTCTTTTTTTGCTGCCACCATTTCAAGAATTTCAGCATTGCTCTGCACCTCAAACAAATCATGCAATTTAAAATTTCGAGGAAGAGAAACTCCGCTATTTATAAGTCTGCTCTCTATAATATTGGCCACGTATTCAGGATAATGTACATAATTCCTCAAGAACTCATCCAAGAAAACGCCTTCAAACTCGGAGCCATCGTGGTTCTCTTCCACACCTCTCAAAGTTTTAAGAGTTCTTATTCCATAAGGTCGTGTTCCCACTCGAAATGTACATGATGCTGGTTTTTCTCTTATCAAAGTCTGAATTAGCTGTTGCTGTTCTGCAGAAAAATTTTCCAATTCATCAATTAGATAGAGAATATATTTATTTTTAAAAAATGCTATCTTTTCCTTGAATAATGCTGGAATACCATATGTTAATTTAGCCGTATTTAACAAAACTTCTATCTGTGGACATTCTTGCCCCATAAACATAAAGTTCTGCACCTGATAATCTACATTTCGCTGTAAATCTAAAAGGTAACTACTTAATTCGTCAAATGTATTTATACCATTTATTGGTTTAAGGAACATTCCCAGAATATCATGTACTATCTCTGTTTCATCAACGCCCTCCAAAGATCCATTTTTCTGGAGGTCGATTAATACATTTACAAGCCGCTCGCCAATCCATAACTCCCAAAAGTAGGAATGCAGAATAGACCATAGTTCCGCACTAACACCTTTCCCACTAAATTTATCAGAATTAAAACCACTGCATCGGATATAAATGCCAATAAACTTTTCTCTTGCAAGTCCCTCTTGCATCGAAGTTGATTGGGCCAAGCATCGAATCTTCTGCAATTCATAAGAGAAATATTTCATCACATGGGTTTTACCACTTCCTTTGCTGCCCACTATTATCATAGGGATCAGTGTATCAGGCTTGATTAACCTTTCGAATCCATGATTTTCATTTCCAAGATCCACCCAGTATTTATAAATTTCAGCATCGGTATAATCGACTGCTTTTGTAATATCAAAAGGATTGCTTATCATATATTTAATAAACTTTATTATAACGTTTGAAAATAGGTTCCCATAAACCCTCTATTTCGTCAAACCATATGATCGGGAGAGTATTATCGGGGGTATTATGATGCATACTTATAAGTAGTTGGCAATCACCAAATCCTAAAGCGTGTTTCTTTGCTACGGCGTCTTGTTCATGTACAAGGTAGCCACACAATTGAGAATAGGCATGCATCAGATCGTAACCATATTTATAAGCTACCTCTCGAGCAATTGTCTTATCGTGCTGACCATCACTAAAGAACCTTGATTTGTCGCTAAAACATTTATAAGACTCGTCAAGTTCAACAACCGCCTGCGCGTAGTCATAGAGTTTACTATTTTTGACGACCTCAACACCCTGTGAAAGTCCGAACAGCATTAAATATGAAATATGCGCATCAGGCTTTAATTTTCTGATGTCATCAACACACCGCCTTACATTCGTGTCCGTAGTAGCTTGATATCCAGACCCACAAAGATCATCAATAAAAACAAATCGTGTGGCGGAACTAAAATTATCACGTAAAGTTATATCCCCATCAGAGTGACGCTCTATTACATCGTCAGTATTCACGAACAAACGCTTAGGTATCTTGTTTTCCTGACGAAAATAATAAAGTAAATGCACTCCACTCTCAGAGGGGTTACCCACGCCTAAAAATCTGGTATTATATAACTCTTTTTTAAATTCTCGCTCAATGAAATCTTTGTCAAGTGTATTGTTGTTATTCTTTCTGATTCTCTCAATTACTGGGTATCTATAAAGGTCACGATACAGAGCCTTCAATAAATTACGTATATTCGAGGAATTAAAATACATTAATCTTGATAATAGATACAATGCATACTCTCGTTCTTGGTCTGTTCCGAAGTTAGCAAGCCACTTATCTATTCTAGGTCGGAGAGCTCTGTATTCCCATAAAATAGAATTTAGGACTTCAATTTGTTTATCGTAATCTTGATTACTCATACTATCTGTTTTACTTTTTAAATACCAATACCCATTCGCAAGAGATGGTACTTGCAGTCTTATTGCGTTTGGTCATTAGTCCGTACGATTTAATATCATCAATCAGTTTAAATTGAAGTTTCATACCCTTTGATTTAAGGTAAGTGGTAAAATAATCCTGTGTATCGAATGGTCGGTTGCAAACTGTATTATTTCCAATAATCATAAAGACATATATAAAATGAAAACAAGTTCCAAATAAATATAGATAAATCATCTATATATCAATAATTTATATACGAGTTTTTATTTTCAGTTGTTTTCTACGTTTTCTGTTGCTTTGCTCTTTTTAGGTGCATTTTTGTTTCTTGTTTGTTTCTTGATTACGTTTTTTATTTGTACCTTTGTGATAGGAAATAACGAATAAAAGGACACAAATATGCCAAGGACCAGAAAGCCAATAAAAGTAAAGGAGCCGATTCGTCTTCGGACGAAGGAGTTGGCCAATGGCAGCAAGAGTTTGTATCTGGATATATACCGAAATGGTAAGCGGACATACGAGTATCTGAAAATGTATCTTATTCCGGAAACGGATCGTAATGCCCGCCAACAGAACGAAACGACAATGGCTGCCGCAAATGCAATCAAATCGAAGCGTATCATAGAGTTGACAAGTGGTGAAGCCGGTATCATGAATCACAAGGATAAGGTTTATCTGCTGGACTGGATGCAACTCTATAAAGAGGAACAGAAGAAACGTGGTAAGAAAAACATAGGCCAGATAAAATCTGTTACCGGTATCTTGAAAGAGTATGCAGGAGAAAGATTCACATTAAATCAGATTGACCTCACTTTTTGCCACGGCTATATCGACTATATGCTGACAAACTACCGTCCCAAAGGAAAACCCATCTCGGCTTCTACGCGTAATACCTATTACCAGATTTTCAACGGTGCGTTAAATGCCGCTGTCCGTGCGAAACGGATCTTAAAGAATCCATTCAACGAAATGGAAAAATCGGAGAAGCCCAAGATGCCGGAAAGTGTGCGTTCGTATATGACTATTGAAGAAGTGAGATCATTAATCGCTACACCAATGCAGAACGAAGGGGTAAAAAGTGCCTACCTGTTCTCCTGCTTCTGTGGACTACGTATCAGTGACATTATCGGATTGCAATGGAAAGATGTGTTTATTGACAACGGCCAATACCGCTTGGCAGTAGCCATGCAGAAGACGAAAGAACCGATTTACCTTCCGCTCTCCAATGAAGCGTTGAAGTGGATGCCGGAACGTGGGGACAAGACAGCAGACGACCATGTGTTCGATTTGCCTTCTGGTATCAACCAGCTTATCAAACCATGGGCCAAAGCAGCCGGAATTTCCAAGCGATTCACCTTTCACACCGCCCGCCACACGTTCGCCACAATGATGCTGACATTGGGGGCCGATTTGTACACTGTATCTAAATTGCTCGGTCATACATCTGTAAAGATGACCCAAGTGTATGCCAAAATCGTCAATAAGAAAAAAGACGATGCAGTAAATCTGACCAACGGTTTATTCGATTGACAATGCAATGAACATCAGATATGTAACCACTTATAAGGGTGTTGTTCCGACAGGATTCTCTTATCGGAGCAACACTCTTATAATATATCATATAAATCCAATTTAAAATATTTCATCATGAAAAGACCTAACAATGGCCCTCTCTCTTTTTGGAGGGAAAAAACATCTGCACCATTTTGTTGCAGAACAGGATGTAGCGAAAGAATTATTCGCATTGCTCGTTGAAGCAAAAACAATGTATCTCCGTGATGTCGTGACGGGCAATAAGCAGTACTACCGTTACGTGGAGGATTTCGTAAACAGCCACCGGTATATCGACTGTGACCATGCGGTCTGCCGGAACTGCCATGAAATGAACATTCATATCGTCAAGGGGCTATTAAACGATTGCTCCCATCTTATCCGAGCATTTTTTACCGAAGCAGACTTCTCGTTCGAGAAGTGTATGGAACTGAAACGAACGTATGATACGTTTGTGCCACCATCACAGTCCGTCACGTGCTGCAAAGATGGACCGACAAGAATTTATCCTCTTTCTTTTGGATGCAATCTCACTCGTAAACAGATGATAGGTATTACAGCTTGTGCCAATGCTTATCATCTGTTTTGCGTTTCTACCCTACACGTTGAAGATATGGAAGCCCTGCTTTCCTGTAAAGAAGGATTCTGTATTCGTGTAAACAATATCCGCCATGTGGCCATCCTGTTTGATACACTCCTTGAGCACTCGTTTATCCAAGCCAAATGGCAGTCCGTTCTCAGTAATGGGCGGTTCTTGCAAACCAAGGATGGAAAAGGATTCGTTTCAGCTTCAAGCCTTTCATCCGCTCTGTCTGCCTTGCGTAACAACATGACATCAACAGGTTACGGTATCAGACGAGCCATTGATGAACTGAGAGAGTGGTAAGAAGTGCCAATAAGCGAAGTATGTGAAAGGTAAAAGCGTGACAGTTGCCGTGATACGTGGTTACTATCACGGTACAAACTCACGCTGACCTTTTGGGTTGCCCTATCTTTGACCTCCGTTAGCGCGCTACATAACGGAGGATATACTTCATTGTCTAAATTTATAATAACTCATTTATGCAAAATAATAGATTGACATTCATGGAACGGCTGAGTGAACGGCTTACAAGCGTCGAAGCCATCCTAAAGAAATTAGATCCGATAGAAAGTCTGTTGGAACGCATCGCATTGCTGGAAAAAAATATATATACCACCAAACAGGTGTTTACCTTCCAAGAGGCTTGTATGTATATCGGAATATCCGAGAGTATGCTGTACAAGCTAACATCAGGCAAGGAGATTCCGCACTACAAGCCACGTGGCAAAATGATATATTTCGCCAAAGAAGATCTGGACGAATGGCTTTTGCAGAATTATGAACCAACCGTAGATGAAGCAGCACGTATGGCAAACGAGGCCGCTGCCACACAACCTTTCTTTAATCAAAGACGCCATGGAAAACGAAAGAAGAACTGAATATAATGTGGATATGAGGCCGGAGGAGGATTTCTTATCGGATATCCTCTCCGCCTCGCAGATTCGGGCGACGGATACCTATGAAACGCCGCCACAGATTATCTGGATAGACAACTCGACCATTGCTACGCTCGGCAACTTCAGCGCATCAACCGGCAAGGCGAAATCAAAAAAAACATTTAACGTTTCGGCCATTGTCGCTGCATCGCTGGCAGGGAAACAAGTGCTGAACTACCGGGCGCACCTCCCGGAAGGTAAACGCAAGATTCTGTACGTGGACACGGAGCAGAGCCGCTTCCATTGTCATAATGTACTGGAACGCATCTTGCGGCTTGCCGGACTGCCCACTACAACCGACAGTGAAAACCTCGACTTTATTTGCTTGCGCGAATACTCTCCGGCCATACGCATTGGGGTCATCGACTACGCCTTACGCCAAAGAAAAGGATACGGACTTGTAATTATCGATGGTATCCGTGACCTGATGCTTGATATAAACAGTACCGGTGAGTCTGTGGAAGTCATTAACAAGATGATGGAATGGTCATCAAAGTATGACCTGCATATCCACTGTGTGCTACACTTGAATAAAGGAGATAACAATGTACGCGGGCATATCGGTACGGAAATGAGCAACAAAGCGGAAACCGTACTGGTCATCAGCAAAAACAATGATTGTCCCAACATCAGCGAGGTCCATGCGTTACATATCCGTGAGAAAGAGTTTAAACCTTTTGCTTTCACTGTCAATGAGGGTGGGCTCCCGGTTCTCGCAGAAGGGCATTTGTTTGAGAATGCCCCACATCAGAAACCGAAACAACGGACGGGTTTTATGGAACTAAGCATCGAACAGCACCGTGAAGCCCTTTCCGCTGCGTTTGGAGACAAACCTATCCGTGGGTTTGAAAATATGCTGCAAGCCATGATGACTGCTTACGAGGCAATCGGATTTAAGCGTGGGAGAAACGTAATGGTCAAACTGCTGCAATATCTGACTGACACCTTAAAACTGGTTATCAAACGAGATAAACTTTTTTATTATGACATGACACAGGCAGAAACCATGCTTTTCGATGAAGAATGAGAGCGGGCGCGGGCCTATATAATTCAGTTTAATTTAGTATTTATATATATAGGGGCGCAAACTAAACTAAACCGCTTTTGTACAAACAAGTGAAAAGAAATTTAATATGACCATAGACGAAGCAAAACGAGTGCGTATCGTGGACTTTTTGGCCCAGCTCGGCCACCGTGCGCAGTATATGAAATCAGAGCAATATTGGTATCTTTCGCCTCTCAGGAAAGAGGTGACGCCATCGTTCAAAGTCAATGACCGGCTGAATGAATGGTATGATTTTGGTGAGGCCACCGGAGGCGACCTTGTGGAACTGGGTAAGTACCTTTGCGGAACTAAAAGTGTGAGTGAAGCATTAGCATACATCAAACGGTATGTCAATGGTGTGTCGCTGCCGAAAACCCGGGCGTTGCCCGCAACCTCTCGACCAGTGGAAGCCGACATGAAGAATTTGATTATCGTGCCGCTGCGACACCACGCACTGCTCTCATATCTCCATTCACGTATGATTGATTCGGATATCGGACGAATGTTCTGCAAGGAAGTCCATTACGAACTGCGCCAGAGACGTTACTTTGCACTGGCCTTTGGCAATATATCCGGTGGATACGAGGTACGAAACCCTTATTACAAAGGATGTATCAAGAACAAGGACATTTCCTTGATACCCCAATCGCGTGGTGAGGCACAGAGCCGTGTCTGCCTATTTGAAGGATTCATGGACTTTCTGTCCTATCTAACCCTAAAACAGACGGACGATAGTGCCATTTGCATTAATGCCCCCTGTGACTACCTTGTTATGAACTCGGTCAGTAATCTGAAAAGGACATTGACGTATTTGCAAAAATACACGTATATTCACTGTTACCTTGACAATGACCTTGCCGGACAAAAGACAGTGGAAACCATAGCCGGGATGTATGGCAGATGCGTCTATAACGAATCAAACTGTTATGCCGGTTACAAAGACCTGAACGACTACTTACGTGGGAAGAAACAATGAACAACCCGCTCCCTAAGCCCTCCTTCATCACGGAGGGCTTTTTTTTATATCCCGACTTTTCCTGTTTTCTTATCCAAAATCATATTTGAATATGATTTTGAAATATGATTTTTGGATTTTGAAAAAATATTATATTGAAACGATACGTTTTATAATCAATAATTTTATCTTTCAAATTATCCATTCTTATTTTGCACACACAACCAAATATAAAAATCATATTATACAAAAATATATGAAATCATATTTTATTTTCACCATTGTCCTGACGGTTGCCTATCTCGTCTATTATGCAGTTATCATCGTGCAGGACCTTTATGGAAAAAAAGGAAATGGCAAGCCGGAAGAAGAGGTATTTGACCTCGGTGCGCCAGAAGATGAACAGAGTGTGTACGTGACGGAGAGCGATACGGGATTCAATGTGGGTAATGAGAAATATGAAACAGATGTTGCCCCTACCGCTTCGCCTGCACCACAGGAGACGGAAACCGCAGACAATAATGGCGAGATAGCCGTGGCGGAGAAGCTAAAACGCCTGAAAGCCCAAGCGGAGGAACAGATGGAAGAAACCGAGACCTACCTGTCGGACGCATACACGGCAGACGAACTATACAAAGCAATGCTTGCCAAAGGAAAGACGGGCAACCGTCCGAAACTGGTATGGAAACCTCTCAAAGACCGATTGTAAAATGTCGAAAGCAAAAAAAATATTATGTGCATTGTGCTTTGTCCCTTATGCGGCATTCGCCAAAAGTGGCAGCGTAAACTACAGTTGGGGTGCAGACGCACTGGCAACGATGCACGACTTCGTGGTGACGATGATGCTGTACGTGCTGTACATCTGCTACGCTGTCGCCTCGGTTTTCGTAGTCGTTGCCGCGCTCCAGATCTATATCAAAATGAACACAGGCGAGGACGGCGTGGTGAAGTCTATCGTATCACTTGTCGGTGCGTGCCTCTTCATCATTGGAGCTTCAATCGTGTTCCCTGCTTTCTTCGGCTACCGCATATAGGTGGCTGACAGAAGTGTAAAATAAATTCAAAAACAAGAGTACCACAAAAATGTAATAAATATGTTTCAGAAATTTAAAAGAATGTGCCGAAAGGCAAAGAAAACTATCATGCAAGTTTCCACCAAAGTAAGAATGTTAATCATTGCCCTGTTGGGAGGCATACCTGCTATGGCTCAAAGTACGGCAGGTGATTACTCGGCCGGTACGACAGCTCTATCAACCGTAGCGGAGGAAATTGTGAAATACGTTCCTGTCATGGTCAAACTCTGCTATGCCATTGCTGGTGTCGTGGCCATCATCGGAGCCATTTCGGTGTATATCGCCATGAACAACGAGGAACAGGATGTCAAGAAGAAGATTATGATGGTAGTTGGGGCGTGCCTTTTCTTGATTGCGGCAGCCCAAGCATTACCTCTATTCTTCGGAATTAACGCATAAACAGTCAGGAAATGATTAGTGACGGACGTTATCCGGATTATCCGCTGTTCAAGGGGTTACAACGGCCTTTGGAGCTGATGGGATTACAAGGCCGCTACATCTATTGGGCGGCAGGCGTGGCTGGTGGAGCCATTGTGGGCTTTATCGCCGCCTACTGTCTTATGGGCTTTGTGGCCGGACTGGTCGTATTGGCAACTGTCTTATCTGCGGGAATCGTGCTTATCATCCTCAAACAGCGAAAAGGGCTGCACAGCAAAAATGTAAAACGTGGAGTGTATGTGTATGCCTATTCGCACAAAGTATGACTATAAGAAAAACCATCACGGCAATGTGTGTGGCTGATTGATTGTTGAACGCGGGCGGGTCCGCCTCCAGCCGAGGCAGACCTGCCCCTATTTAATGAACGAATATCGGAATGACCCTATATATCATTTTATTTTTCATCGCCCTATGTACGGGTATGGCCTTGTCAGTCTATACGTTCGGTACGGGCGGCAAGCGCAAGCACATCTTTCAGAATATCTATTTCTCTGTGGAAGATACAGATGGTGTGGGTGTGCTGTACACCAAGACGGGTGAATATTCCGCCGTCTTGAAAATCGAAAATCCAGTACAGAAGTATTCGGCAGACATTGACAGCTATTACGATTTCACGCATCTATTCTCTGCCCTTGCGCAAACACTGGGCGAAGGATATGCCTTACACAAACAGGACATCTTCGTGAGAAAACAGTTCGCGAACGAGCCGGAGCATAATCAAGAATTTCTCTCAGCATCGTACTTCCGTTATTTTAATGGGCGTCCGTACACGGACAGCCTTTGCTATCTGACTATCACACAGGAAGCCAAGAAGAGCCGTCTTTTCTCTTACGATAGCAAGAAATGGCGCGATTTCCTCGTGAAGATTTATAAGGTTCGAGACCTACTACGCGACAGCGGTGTACAAGTGAAATTCCTGAACAAAGCCGAGGCAAGCGAATATGTGGACCGTTACTTTGCGATGAACTTCAAAGACCGTACGGTCTCGATGACGAATGTCAAGGCTGACGACGAAACGGTATCTATGGGTGATAAACGCTGTAAGGTGTACAGCCTCGTGGACGTGGACTGCGCCGCACTCCCCTCGCTGATACGTCCCTATACCAATATCGAGGTGAATAATACCGAGATGCCAGTGGATCTTGTCTCGGTGGTGGATAATATTCCGAACGCAGAAACGGTGGTGTACAACCAAATTATTTTCCTGCCCAGTCAGAAGCGTGAACTGGCATTACTCGACAAAAAGAAGAACCGGCACGCAAGCATCCCCAATCCGAGTAACCAAATGGCCGTAGAGGACATCAAGCAGGTACAGGACGTAATAGCCCGTGAAAGCAAACTGCTCGTGTACACGCACTTCAACATGGTGGTGGGCGTGCCTGCCGACACCGACCTTCAAAAATGCACGAATCACTTGGAAAACGCTTTTGGGCGCATGGGCATACATATCAGTAAGCGTGCATACAACCAACTGGAACTGTTCGTCAGTTCATTTCCGGGCAACTGTTACAGCCTGAACGAGGAATATGACCGTTTTCTGACCCTCTCCGACGCTGCGGTATGCCTGATGTACAAGGAACGGGTGCAGCATAGTGAGGAAACGCCGATAAAAATTTATTATACTGACCGTCAAGGTGTTCCGGTAGCTATCGACATCACGGGAAAAGAGGGAAAGAACAAGCTGACCGACAACTCGAATTTTTTCTGCCTGGGGCCTTCGGGCAGCGGAAAGAGTTTCCACATGAACTCCGTCGTGCGCCAGTTGCATGAACAGGGGACGGACGTGGTAATGGTCGATACGGGTAACTCATACGAGGGGCTATGCGAGTATTTCGGCGGCAAGTATATCAGCTATACCGAGGAACGGCCCATCACGATGAATCCGTTCCGCATCAATCGGGAAGAGATGAACGTAGAAAAAACGGGATTCTTGAAAAACCTCGTCTTGCTTATCTGGAAAGGTACGCAGGGAACGGTCACAAAGACGGAAGACCGTCTGATAGAGCACGTCATCACGGAATATTACGACGCCTACTTCAATGGTTTCGAGGGCTTCACACCCCAACAGCGTGAGGACTTGCGTAAGAGCCTCGTTATTGATGACCGCAACAGCAGTGAGAAGCGGCACGAAAGCGAACGGGAATGCGCGGTCCGCATCGAGGGTATCATTGACGAGATAGAGGGCCGACGCAAGGAACTGAAAGTGGAGGAACTGTCATTCAACTCTTTCTATGAATATTCCGTGCAGCGCATCCCGGATATCTGTGAGGAGAACCGTATCACGGGCATCGACCTCTCGACATACCGCTATATGATGAAGGACTTCTATTTGGGCGGCAACCACGAAAAAACGCTGAACGAGAACATGGACAGCTCGCTGTTCGACGAGACGTTCGTGGTCTTCGAAATCGACAGCATAAAAGATGACCCGCTGCTTTTTCCTTTGGTCACGCTGATTATCATGGATGTTTTCTTGCAAAAAATGCGCATCAAGAAGAACCGCAAAGTCCTTGTCATCGAGGAAGCATGGAAAGCCATCGCCAGCCCGCTGATGGCGGAGTACATTAAATTTATGTACAAAACAGCGCGTAAATTCTGGGCCAGTGTGGGCGTGGTGACACAGGAAATACAAGACATCATCGGCAGCGAAATCGTGAAAGAGGCCATCATCAATAACTCGGATGTGGTGATGCTGCTTGACCAGAGCAAATTCAAGGAACGTTTCGACACCATCAAGACGATTCTTGGCCTAACGGACGTGGACTGTAAGAAAATTTTTACCATTAACCGCCTTGAAAACAAGGAAGGACGCAGCTTCTTCCGCGAGGTGTTTATCCGTCGGGGCACGACCAGCGGTGTTTATGGCGTGGAAGAACCGCGCGAGTGCTACATGACTTACACGACCGAACGAGCGGAGAAAGAGGCTCTGAAGCTTTACAAGCGCGAGTTACAATGCAGCCACCAAGAGGCTATCGAGGCATATTGCCGCGACTGGAATACCAGCGGTATCGGCAAGGCATTGCCGTTTGCGCAGAAAGTTAATGAAGCGGGATGTGTACTGAACTTAACCACTAAAATAACATCATAATGAAAACGAAAAGGATTTTAATCACCCTGTCACTGGGCTACGGGATAAATATGATGGGGTTTGAAAGCAGCTTGACGCGCGAACAAATCTCTGTCAGCAATCCGGAACTCACTGTTTTGTCCCTCCGGGAGTTTTGTATGCTGTCCAAGGAGAACCTGCTCCGCATGGATGACATGACACCGGACAAAGTAGCCGCCATCGAACGGTTGTTGGCAGAGTATTCCCTTCGGTTGGGTATGTCCGATGTAGAACTGGAAGCGTATTTGAACCGGTATTATGAAGAAAACCCCAAAGAAAAGGAGTTTTACGATATGTGCGACAGGCTATGTAACAGCAAACCTGTCTTCGATGAAAACAGGTTTCGAGAAGAACTATTCAGGGAACTGAACAGTAGTCCGATGAGTGAAAAAAGACTAAGTGACTTGGGATGGCTACGTTATCAGACCGTGCGCGAAACTTATCTAAACCAGCCTTTCTTTTTGAGATGGTTCGGCTCCCAAGAAGCCCGGATCAAAAGGGCCATCAAGGATACTACCATCATACATGATATGTTCTGCCGACTTGTCACGGAGAATTGTATCGAATCTGAACGGTGGTATTTCAATCACAAGGAACCGGAATACATAAAAGAGGTCTGAAACGATGAAACGGCTGTTTATCTTTTGGGTTATCCTATTGCCTGCCCTGACACAGCACGTTCACGCACAATATTACAGCGTGAACTATGACGCTCGTACCGTGGCGGCCATGGCCGCAGCATTCGGCACGGAGGCAGTAGCCGAAAGCTACTACCGCGAGCAGGTGGATGATATTCTGAAACACTATACGGCGGCAGAAGTGGCGGCAGCAGGGATATTTTCTTCCAAATTTTTGGAACACAAGGCTCTGTCCGACCTTGGCATCTGGTGCAGCAGCACGGAAAATTACTACTATCGTCGAATTTACCACATGGTGGCAGAAAAAATCATGCCGAAAATATGGGTGGTGGCGAAGCTGATGCTGCGCTCACCACAAACAGCAATCCACTGGGGCAGCTACCTGATGAAGGTGTGCGACGATACGAAGAGCCTGTGTATGCAGTTCGAAAGTGTGGTGACAAACAGCACGCTGTCGTTCTCGGACATCGCTTTTCTGGAAATTGACCGCGACATTGCCACCTTGCTGAACCTCGCAGAACTGGGCGGTACCGATTGGCAACGGATGTTGGACAACTTTACCAAAGTGCCGGGCAATTTCACGATTGAGAACTTAAAGGGCGACATTGACAACCTTTATAACATGGGCGTAGGGCTGGCAACATCAGGTATGGAGAACCTCGGTGACGCTCTACTGCAAAGTAGTGCGTTCCATGACCTGTTGGGTGGCAAAGTCAATGAAATCGGCAACCTGTATGAACACTACGGTACTCTCTTCGAGCAGGCGGAACATGACATCGGCAGTCTGCTAATCGACATGGTGGGCGGTCAGGATAGCGTGGCCGCATTGTTCAATTTCAGCAACTACGACCTCACATCGTGGATGACCGACTATATGGACAATGCTGTCGGGAACTATTACACGCAACGGTGGTATATCGCACGGCGTGATCAAGGAAGCATTTCTCTATGCGACTACTACCCACCGACAGACGACAACAGCATATTGAATGGGGGCGCATGGACACGCTTTAACACGAGTGATCCGGGATTTTATCCGAACGCTTCGCAACGGGAGCAGGCCCTCGCCAATTCAGAACGGTATGCCGGATGGTCAAGAAGTCGAGTGCAACAGCTCAACAATAGCAACGATGGCTACACCTATACTATCAATACCCGACAACAGGCCTATATCATCAGTAAGGGTAACAAACAGACAAAGAAGGCATACGCCTACGAGATACACGTGACACAGAGTTGGAATCGGACGGAGGTGGTCTATGAGGATGTCTTCGACTCCTATTCGATGGATTTGAATACGTTCAAAGCGCAGCTCAATGCCCGCCTCTCGGAGTTCAATGACAACGAGGAAGGCTATGTCTATTACATAGCATCCGATGCACGGAACTATTATCAGGCGACGGATGCCGCAAAATTGCAGGGATGCGAAAGCGTGACCATCAGTGTAACCTGTTCAGACGGGGCGACGCTGGGGCAAGGCTCGACACAATACAAGTGTCGCAAGTGTGGCGGCTCACTGGATGCCCACTCCAAAGAGTGTGTCATGCAGACCTCGGTAACGGAGAACGAACTGGACCTTTCAGAACTGGACGCACTGATACGGGAAGCGGACAATCAAGTCGCCGTTCTTCAATCTCAGATTAGTGCCTTGGAAAAGGAAAACGCCGACCTTCTGAAAAAAATTGCCGAGGCGAGCGTGGAAGACGCAGCAGCTTACCGGCAACAATATAACTCCAACCGGACACGTATCGAGGAACTGAAAAGCGAACTTGCCGAGTGGCAACAAAAACAGAAAGAGTACGCAGATGCGAAGCAGGAAGCGGAAGCAGAGAACGATGTGCCGACAGATGATTACTACCGCCTACCGGCTATCATGCAGGATTGCAAGACAGCCTATAGCCTCACTTGGCAGGACGGAGGTACATGGAGCGGCTATACGTTCGTCCGTAAGGCGACGATGCCGAACATCAATGGTATCATTACGTTCCGTGCGACTATTTCTATCGCACGGAAGCCGAAATACTTTCTGGGTATCAAGATTCACCGTGCCATTATCCAAATCAGTTGGGAATTGACTTCGGCATACACAGACACGCACGTTGCCGATGTACTGACACTCAATCCGAACCTGTCGAACGAGGAAAAGACTAAAATCGTGAATAATCGCATATCGGAAATCGCACGGGAATATCCCAACTGTAAAATCACTACCGAGTATGCCCGTACAGAACCTATGGAAGAAGTACCGAACAGCGACGTGTACCACCTGCTTTGGTCAAGTGACCGCCTCGAAATCGCACGAGAAGTGGATTCACGTATCACGAAAATATACGCCGACCTCGTATCCTTGGAGAAGATGATGCACTACAAGCGGAACATCATCGACGTACTGAAGGATGTGCTACCGGAACTCGATACGGACGAGGGTCGTAGGCTGACACTCGTGGAAGAGTGCCATGACCGCTGGGTAGAAAACGCACGGACATCCCGAAGTGGCAGAAAGGAGGTACGGCCATGAAACGCACTATACTGATAGCCATTACGTTGCTTGCGCTACTACCCGATGTCGCCAAGGGCCAATGGACATTCGATATCGTGTCGGTGGAAGCGTACATAAATGACCACAAAAAACAACGCAGCCTGTTGCTGGCCCGAAGCACGCTGGAATACAGCAACCAACTGCTGCATGAGTACAGCCGTGAGGAGACGGGCAAATACAAGGAAGTAAATATCGACCTTGACCGCTATACCCGTGCCTTTGATGTCATCGACGTGATGTACCAATCCCTGCGGACGGTGCTGAACGTGAAGGATACCTACAGCTCGGTAAGTGACCGTATCGGTGACTATAAGACCATGCTGGAGGCTTTCCATGAGAAAATCCTGAAACATGGGAACATCGAGCCGTCAGACGCACTGATACTGACTATCAATGAAAAAGCAATACGGGACATCGCCAACGAGGGAGAACACCTCTATAAGTCGGTGAGCGACCTCGTGCTGTATGCCACGGGCGCAGCGGCCTGCTCGACCAGCGACCTGCTGATGGTACTGGAGTCCGTGAACAAGTCGCTGGACAGCATTGAGCAACACTTGAACCGGGCATACATCGAGACATGGAGATACATACAGGTACGTATCGGCTACTGGAAATCGAAGATTTACCGGGAACGTACCAAACGGGAAATTATTGACGGTGCTTTCGGACGATGGCGCAATGCGGGACGACTGGATTATTGACGGTAAAAGAGGAAGGAGGTAAATAATGCCATAAGTTAGATTATGACTTCTATGTACCAAAATTGATAAGGAATATCTTAAAACGCAGGAAAAGCGTTTCGTCCTGAATGTTCGGAGAAGTACAAACAGAGAAAGAAACTTTAAGTACAAACAAGTCTATCTGGCCTATAACCAAGAGGCAAATGGACATTAATAAAAGATGTAATGAAAAAGATCGTTTTTGAAAAAGACATTACGCTATATAAAGCCGATTGCCTTGAAGTAATGCCTCTTCTCCCAGAATCAAGTATTGATTTAGTTCTATGCGACCCACCTTTTGGAATTACAGCCTCGCAATGGGATAAGATAATACCATTCTCGAAAATGTGGGAGGAGATTAGAAGAGTGAGAAAGGATAATGCGCCTACGGCTTTATTTGGCAGCGAACCGTTCAGCAGCCTTTTACGCTGTGGCAATTTAGCCGAATTTAAATATGACTGGGTATGGGAAAAGTCAAAAGCAAGCAATTTCCTTCTTGCTAAAAAGCAACCTCTAAAAGCGCATGAGCTAATCAGTATCTTTTGTAACGGCAGAACTCCTTATTATCCAATCATGGAGGAAGGTGAGCCTTATGAGAATCGTACAAAGAGAGGAAGTAACTGGACAGGAGTAAACAAGGTACCAAATCCTACATTCAGAAATGAAAACAAAGGAACGAGATACCCACGAAGTGTGAAATATTTTAAAACTGCGGAATCAGAGGGCAAAACGATTCATGTTAATCAAAAACCAGTCGCATTGTTGAAATATCTGATAAAAACATACACGAAAGAGGGTGACACAGTCCTTGATTTTGCCTCTGGAAGCATGAGCACTGCAATCGCCTGTATTCATACGAATAGAAAATGTATTTGTATTGAAAAGGATGATATGCACTTCTTGCGGGGAGAGGAAAGGATTAGAAATGAATATAATATAAAAAGAAATGTGGAATAATCCTGGTGATTAACTGATTGAAACACATTGAGTATTAAAAGATTAATAACAAATAACCGAAAGTAAATATGGACAGAATACTCTTACTCGTGACGGTTACAATAATTGCAACCACGGCGGCAAAGGCACAATCCGTGACCTATAACCACGATTCGCCGAAACAAAACCAAGTAACAGTAATGGAAACCGGTACGGGAGCACTCTCGCCCGACCTCTACTATTCCATACTGCACAACAAGTATAAGAAGTCGGCAGCAGTCAAGAACAAACTGTCGTTCCGCACACTGGCGGGCGTCAACCTATACAACCAAACGGACGAAGCTGAAGCCATCGACTCGGCATTGGTGAGCCGGGCAAAGATAGAAGCCTTGAACGTGGCTGACCGTCAAGCGGACATCGCATGGGTCGCTGAAGGCGATAAGGTCAACGGACAGATGGTACGGTTCAAACGAAACATAGACCGCATCTTGCCTGTCGGGGGGACACCGGAGGATAAAGACAGATGGACGGAATATTACCATATCTACCAGTGCGCCATTGATGCAACGAAAGATGCCTATATGCCCAACGCACAGCGGAAGAAAGAGTATCTGCGCATCTACGAGGATATAACTCGACAGAACGAAATCCTTGTCGGCTACCTTGCCAAACGGCAGAATACTACGATAACAAGTACGCTACTGAATGCTACCGCTGACCGTACTCTGGATAAGGAGAGTATTGTCCGCGATGCGGTGAACCGATGGCACGAATCGCGCTTTGCCGTGCGCGGCCCGCAATCTGGCAATAACACGGGTGGCAGCGGCGACGGAGATGAAACAGTAAACAAAGGGAACTGAAAAAACAAAAACGTATGGCAGACGGAAATATACTCTCGGATTTCGGTATTAATATCCTTGAAGAAGAAATTGACGATGTGATTTTTCAAACGAACGAGTTCCTGACTGATGCGACTTTTACCGGCTCGCAGGGACCGTTCTGGTGGTTAGCGCATTTTTGCCTTTTCTTGCGCTGTCAATATTCTGTAAACCAATATTTTACATTTTTTTGCTCCGTGAGACAAATCCCAAACGGGACAAAAACGGGACAGAACCACAGGAAAATAAAATCAAGAACGCTTTGCTCCGAATATCCGTCTCTGAATATCTGTTGTACAGGTACAAAGGTACAAATTTGTCCCGTGAAAAACAAATCGAAACATCTAAATATCTCTGTTACAATACACTTTTTATTTTCTTGTATCAAAGCGGATAACACAAATGAGATTTCCAGCCAAATGTGCAGGAAAGTAGGGAAAGAATATGTTAAAATTTGTTTTGTATTCTTCGGCAGAATGTCCGGTAAAGGTGTGACAACCCTGCGTTTGTTTTGCCACATGATTGTACAAAAGTCAAAGCCACCACCTGCAAACTGACAGTATTCGGGGAGTAAAACGCATTGAAAACAATGTCTGACATTTTGCCGGATGTCCTTCTGTACAAAAGGCATGAATTAGCGTCAACATGATATATTAAATAGTTATAAACCAGTCATTTACAATGGGCAAAAATTTGATTTTTCCAAATCAAACGATATACATTTGCGTAACGAATCAACAAGTAAAACCATAAAATAGAAGATGATGACAGAAAACAAACAAACCAAGATGAACCTTGAGCATGAGCGCAAGATTGTGAACCTGCAAGAACGGGTGGATAAACTGGAAAGCCTTTGTTATGCGGCAAAGGAAATTCTGAATCTTGAGGAAGCGGCTGATTTCCTCGGCATGGCAAAAAGCACACTTTACAAGATGACGCATTTAAATCAACTGCCGTATTTCAAGCCAGCCGGAAAGCTGATCTTTTTTGAAAAGAAAGCCTTGCTCGACTGGGTCCGTGGTGTCAAGGTGATGTCGGAGGAGGAAATCAGAACCGAAGCGGCAAACCGTCT
>OIEL01000591.1_pt1 | contig 20016 bp, 16 predicted proteins | sample 1581731 | NCBI WGS metagenome assembly OIEL01 (sample SAMN01760977, study PRJEB22395) | human gut metagenome | reverse complement strand
CGGTTACCGCAATCTGTGTGGCGTGGGTGATGATGACCAGTCCATTTACAAGTTCCGTGGTGCCAATATCCGTAATATTTTAGATTACGAGAAGATATATCCGGATGCAAAAGTGATCAAGCTGGAGCAGAATTACCGTTCCACACAGAATATTCTGGATGCGGCAAACGCGGTGATCCGCAACAACAGAGGCCGTAAAGAGAAGGCACTGTGGACGGAAAAAGGAGCAGGCAGCCGAATACATTTCAGACAATTTGACAATGCTTATGAAGAGGCGGAATATATCGCAGACGATATTTCTGATAAAGTGAACAAAAATGGCGTTGCCTATGCGGATTGTGCAGTACTGTACCGTACCAATGCCCAGTCCAGACTTTTAGAAGAACGTATGGTGGTGGAAGGAATTCCCTATCATGTGGTAGGCGGTGTGAACTTCTATGCCAGACAGGAGATCCGGGACATCCTGGCGTATTTAAAGACCATTGATAACGGCAGGGATGAAGTGGCTCTGCGCAGAATTATCAATGTGCCGAAACGAAGCATCGGTACGGCATCGCTGGAAAAAGTGGCGGATTATGCACAGATGAAGGATATCACGTTATTTGATGCGTTGTGCGAGGCAGACCAGATCAGGGGACTGGGAAGAGCGGAAGCAAAGATCCGTGGATTCGTCAATCTGATCGAAGTGCTTCGCAGCGGATTGTCCTCCTATACACTGCCGGATCTGATCAAGTCCTTATTAGAACGGATCGATTATGCGGAATATCTGCGGGATCAGGATGAAGAATCCGCAGAGGACCGTCTCGGGAACGTAGATGAATTGATCACCAAGGCAGCAGTCTACGAGGAGACCCACGATGAGCCTTCTCTGTCGGAATTTTTGGAAGAGATCATGCTGGTAGCGGATATTGACAATGTGGAGGATGGCGATAACAGAGTGCTTTTGATGACTCTGCACAGTGCCAAAGGTCTGGAATTCCCGGTGGTCTATCTCGCCGGCATGGAGGATGGACTATTCCCCGGCTTTATGACGATCGCGTCCGATGATCCGTTGGAGATCGAGGAAGAGAGACGCCTGGCTTATGTGGGAATCACCAGAGCCAAGGAGGATCTGACGCTGACCTGTGCCAGAAGCAGAATGCTCCGCGGTGAGACACAGTACAATCCCGTGAGCCGTTTTGTGCGGGAGATCCCGAAGGAACTTATGGATAATACCCTGCCGCAAAACAGAAGATACCGGGACGATGACCTGGAGGATTTTCAGGCGAGAAGAGCCAATGAGGCAGCCCTTCGTGCCATGGGACTGGAAGCGATTGCAACTCCCCGGTCCGGAAACGGTTCGGGCAGCGGCTTCGGAGGCTTTGGCAATACGGGATTTGATCCAAGACCCAAGGCAACCTTGAAACCCCGAGTTACGGCAAAAGCAGACAAACCTTATATTTCCAAGGGGATCAATGGACTCAACCAGCTGGCGGGACTTCAGAAAGGAACGGAATTCAAGGCACCGGATGCACTGGACTATACGGTAGGTGACAGAGTACGTCATATCAAATACGGTGAGGGCACGGTATTGAATATCGCGAGAGAACCTAGGGACTATAAGGTCACGGTGGAATTCGACCAGGCGGGGCAGAAGATCATGTATGCATCTTTTGCCAAGTTAAAACGGGTATAGTATTTTTCACGAAAACATGGTATCATATTAAAGGAATGAAAACAATTGCTTTGCATCCGCAGAAAAGTCCGGATGCCGGAAAGGCAGGTAAATAATATGAACAGAATCGAAAATCTGGTAGACCTTGACAAATTAAACGAACTGAAAGTCAGCGAACTGAAGAAGCTTAATAAGCTCCTGGGTAAGGAAGTGGAAGAGAAGAAGGAGCGCAATGTCCTGGTATGGGTACTGGCGATCATTGGCGCTGTAGCAGCTGTTGCAGCTGTAGCTTATGCCGTATATCATTTCTTCTTTGCACAGGATTATCTGGAAGACTTCGAGGATGATTTCGAAGACGAAGCAGATGACGTGGAAGAGGATGACGACGACTTCTTCGAGGATGAAGGAGAGAACTAACCCATGAAAAAAGGACAGGTATATGAAGGATCTGTTGTAAGGGTCGATTTTCCCAACAAAGGGATCGTCTGTGTGGGAGATGAGACTGCTGTAGTCAAGAACAGCCTGCCCGGACAGAAAGTCAAGTTCTCAGTGAATAAAGTACGCAAAGGGAAGGCGGAAGGAAGGCTTTTAGAGGTGACAGAGAAGTCACCTTTAGAAACCGGCCGGACGTGTTCCCTTTTTGGGTTGTGCGGTGGATGCACCTATCTGTCGCTTCCCTATGAAGAACAGCTGAAGGTCAAAGAAGAACAGGTAAAACGTCTGCTGGACAGCGTGTTAAACAAGCAGGAAGAAGCCTGGATTTTTGAGGGCATCAAGGGCAGCCCGAAGGCTTATGAATACCGCAATAAGATGGAATTTTCCTTCGGAGACGAGTACAAGGACGGACCGCTGGCACTTGGCATGCATAAGAGAGGCAGCTTCTACGACATTGTGACCGTAGCGGACTGTGAGATCGTGGATGCGGATTACCGCCTGATCTTACAGACAGTGAGAGATTACTTTGCCCGGGAGAAGGTAAGCTTTTTCCACAGAATGAGCCATGAGGGGTACTTACGGCACCTGCTGGTACGTAAGGCATCCCGCACCGGAGAGATTCTGGTGGCACTGGTGACGACCTCCCAGGATCCCTGGCAGGGAGAGACGGCGGTGGAAGGAAGCTTGGATGCGGATGCGCTGATCACGGGATTTAAGGATCTGTTGCTTTCCCTGGAACAGGATGGGAAGCTTGTCGGAAAATTCGCAGGAATCTTACATATCACCAATGATTCCATCGCAGATGTAGTGCAGAGTGACCACACGGAGCTGCTATACGGACAGGAGTATTTTTATGAGGAACTGCTGGGGTTGAAATTCAAGATCTCCACATTCTCCTTTTTTCAGACCAACTCCTACAGTGCGGAGGTACTGTACCAGACGGCGAGAGATTATGTGGGCGACCTGGGTGGCAGCGACAAGACCGTGTTCGACCTCTACAGCGGTACCGGCACCATCGCGCAGCTCATGGCACCGGCCGCCGGGAAAGTCATCGGTGTGGAGATCGTGGAGGAAGCCGTGGAGGCAGCGAAGAAAAACGCCGCTGCCAACGGACTGGATAACTGCGAATTCATTGCCGGAGATGTGCTGAAGGTACTGGACGAAGTGGAAGAGAAGCCGGACCTGATCATCTTAGATCCCCCCAGAGATGGTATCCACCCCAAAGCACTGCCGAAGATCATCGCCTACGGTGTGGAGCATATCGTCTACATCTCCTGCAAACCCACCAGCCTTGTGAGAGATTTGGAGGTATTCTTAGAGAATGGCTACCGCGTGGACAAAGCCGTTGCCGTGGACCAGTTCCCCTGGACCGCGAATGTGGAGACGGTTGTCTTACTTTCCAAGGGTATAATCGACTCTCAGAAAGTAAAGGTTGAGATGTCTCTTGAAGATATGGATATGTCAGGATTTTAGAAGGGCGCCACCTATGAAGCGATAAAGAACTATGTGAAGGAGAAGGCAATTGAGGATGCTTTGAGACATTTTCAGATGATAGAGGAGTACAAATGCTAGTGTTAGGACATCAACCATAGAGGGTTGGTGTCTTTTTTTGAGAAATCTAAAACATAGACTATCTTTTTTGTGCGGTCAGTTGTTATATATATTAGAATGGAATAAACGTTTATACATTACTGAAATGGGAAAGGAGGGCAACTTGAATGATTTTCTTTTAATCCTACAAATGAAACAGGGCAATGAAAAGGCTTTTGATAAATTTGTACGGAAATATTATGCAGGAATTCTGTCCTATTGCAGATATCATTGTATGAATCAGGCAGAAGCAGAAGATCTCACACAGGAAACCTTCCTTCGATTTATGGAAAATATTGCATCTTATCAGCATATTGGGAAAGCAAAGAATTATCTGTATGTGATAGCAGGTAATTTATGTAAGAACTACGCAAAGAAATGGAAGGCAGAGAGTGTAGAGCAGGAAATATTGGAAAGAGAGCTGGTTTCGGATGGCGGTATTCATAGGAAAGAAAAACGAATGGATGTGGAACAGGCACTTGGCAGGTTAGCCCCAGAGTTAAGAGAAGTGATACTGTTAATTTATTTTGGAGACTGTAAGCTAAAAGAGGTAGCTGATATCTTACAAATTGGCTTGCCGCTGGTTAAGTACCGACATAAAAGGGCAAAAGAAGAATTAAAAAAACTTTTGGGAGAGGAGGACTCTGATGAATTTGGAAAAGATGATACAAAACTATAAAACGGAAACAAAAGTTATTCCAAGAGAAGAAAAGATTCTGGAAACGATTCAAAAATCGAAGGAAGTTATGATGGAAGTTCAGTCTGAACATACGATGAGCTATGGAGAGTTTTTATTTTCTCAATTTCGGCTGATTCGAAAGAGATGGTGGATGTTGCAGGCAGCATTACTGATAGTGACATTTTTTCTCATGAATTATCTGGATGATAGCGAATATTTGATGAGAACACTGGGAACTTCCTCTGTCCTTTTTATCGTTATGATCATTCCGGAATTTTGGAGAAACAAAGAAAGTGATTCCTTACAGATTGAGGCAGCGTGCCTATATTCCCTCAGACAGATCTATTCCGCACGAGTATTTTTGATAGGAGTGGCGGATGTATTTATGATAACGCTATTTATGTTCGTTTGCTGTGTGGGTATGAGAATGCAGTTTATGGATATTTTGGTGCAGTTTTTGTTCCCAATGGTCGTTGCTGCTGGAATCTGCTTTGCCATGTTAAACAGTAGCGCTTTGAATGAGGCAGCATCCATGCTCGGTTGCTTTTTGTGGAGTGTGATCTGGTGGATGGTTACAATGAATGATTTTATTTATGCTAAGATTACATTTCCTGTATGGAGTATCTTATTTGGATTAGCAAGCTGTTTCCTGATTGGTGCTGTGTATAAGGCAATACATGACTGCAACCGCTTATGTTCGACGATGGAGGGAAATCTATATGAAATTACAAATGGTTAATGTTACAAGAAAGTTTGGGAACTTTCGGGCAGTAGAGAACTTAAACCTGACGATAGAGAATGGAGTATATGGACTTTTAGGTGTGAATGGTGCAGGCAAGACAACGCTTATGCGAATGATCTGTACCCTTTTGCCACCGACAAGCGGACAGATTCTGTGCGATGGAAAGGATATTTTCAAAATGGATGGAGAATATCGAAATTTGCTTGGATACTTACCTCAGGAGTTCGGATTCTATCCGGATTTCACAGTAAAAGACTATTTACTGTATATTGCCAGCTTAAAGGGTATTCGACCTATGGTTGCTGGTAAACGGGTAAAGGACTTGCTTGCACAGGTTGAACTTACAAAGTCAGCAAATAAGAAGATGAAGAAGCTGTCCGGTGGAATGAAACGTAGAGCAGGAATTGCCCAGGCAATGCTAAACAATCCCAAAATTCTTATTTTGGATGAGCCTACGGCTGGACTTGATCCGACGGAAAGGGTGCGTTTTAGAAACCTGATTAGTGAACTCTCAGAGGATCGGATTGTTATTTTATCGACGCATATTGTTTCAGATGTAGAGTATATTGCCAATGAAATCTGGCTGATGAAGGGTGGACAAATCATGCAGCAGGGAAACCTTGATCAGACACTTGCTTCTATGCAGGAAAAGGTATATGCGTGTGAAGTATCACAGGCAGATGCAACGAAGATGATGAAAAAATTTAAGGTGTCTAATATGAAATCGGAAAGGGGAATGGTGGAATTGCGTATTATTGCCGGTGAGCCACCGATTGCTGGAGCATCTGTGGTGGAGCCGACATTGGAGGATGTGTTCTTATATTATTTCGGTGAAAAGGGTGGTGAGATGGAATGATTAGATATGAGATTAAGAAAATCTTTTCTAAGAGCCTCAGTAAAGTATCATTGGTCGTGTTGTTATTTTCACTTTTGATATCCTGCTATTTCGCAATCACGAATGTCAGTTTTTTGGATGAGCAGGGCAAATCTCATACAGGAATCGCAGCAGCAAAGAGTCTGCGGGAAGAAAAGCAGAAGTGGAAAGGTGTTTTAGATGAAGCAGCATTACAAGCGGTCCTGGATGAATATAAAAAGATTAGTGAAGAATATCCCATTCGCCCTGGAGATGATTCTGCTAACTTATTGCATGATTCCAAGGTACAAGGGTTTTCAGAAATCAAGGACATGATCAATATGGGATTTTGCGAATTTAGAGACTTTAATTATTATCGTATTGATTCCTTATCGAAAGAAGAAGTGGGACAGATCTATGAGAACCGTGGAAAGAGTTTGGAAAAATGGTTGAACTCCGAAGATGCTGATGGTTTATTCGATGAAAACGAGAAAGCATTTTTGATAGAGCAGTACCGTGAGATGAAAGCACCTTTATACTATGAGGACTACGATGGCTGGAAATCAGCACTGAGTTACGCTCAGACGATTATTATGCTCATTATGCTTGTGTCAGCATTCTTGGTGTCAGGTATCTTTTCCAATGAATTTAGTTGGAAATCGGATTCCATATTTTTCTCAACAAAATACGGAAGGGATAGGGGAACGAGAGCAAAGATCATGGCAGGATTTATCGTGGTATCAGTTATTTACTTTATTGTAATATCGCTGTATTCACTTGTGGTATTGGGATGTCTTGGATCGCAAGGTGGAAATGTCATGATACAGACAGGCTTCTGGCATTGGAAATCTTTTTACAATATCACCTATATGCAGTTGTATTTGCTCACGGTAGTTGCCGGATATATTGGAACCGTATTTTGCCTGTTTCTGTCTATGCTTGTGTCAGCAAAGACGCATACAGCAGTTGTTGCGGTTACAATACCTTTTGCAATCCTGTTTTTACCACTGTTTGTATCAAATTTCGATTTCTTATCGGGAATATTGGGTGTGTTCCCAGACCGCTTGCTACAGATCAATGAGATTATCAATACATTTGATTTATATCATATTGGCGGTAAGATTGTCGGCTCGATACCAATCATGCTGGTCATTTATCCAATCCTAAGTATTTTGATGGTTCCGCTTATGTATCATGTCTATCATAAAACGGAGATTAAGTAGATGAAAAGGAAAAAGAGCTTTCTGAAAAAGATAACTCTGTTGTTCGTTCTTTTCTTTCTTATTCATGTAGGACATACATTTGTAACCAATGATGCGGTCGGGCTACCGGAAAAGTTACAAGGTTTTGGGACTATAAAACAGGAAGAACATCCCATTGCAAGTGATAAGTATGGATGGGAATTGGTGTTGGTAAATCGGGATAATTATATTCCAGATGATTATGAAATGGATCTCATGGAATTGAGTAATGGTCAGAAAATAGATTCAAGAATCTATCCATACTTGCAGGAAATGTTTGATGATGCGAGAAATGCAGGTGTATATCCGTTTGTTAGAGATGGTTACAGAACAGCAGAGGAGCAGCAACAGATTTTAGATGACAAGATAGCCGCATATCGAAGTGAAGGTTATACAAAACACATGGCAGAGGAAACAGCAATGGAATGGGGAGCATTACCGGGGACAAGCGAGCATCAGCTTGGACTTGCGGTAGATATCAATGCAGATACTTCTAAATGTTCTCGTGATGATGTTTATAACTGGTTACTGGAGAATTCATACAAATACGGATTTATTCAAAGATATCCGTCCGGAAAGACAAGCATTACAGGAGTTGCTAATGAACCTTGGCATTATCGCTATGTGGGGAAAAAAGCAGCAGAGGAGATTCATCAGAGTGGAATGTGCTTGGAAGAATATGTGGAAAATCTTAAATAGAATAAAAAATTTTGAATATTCTATTTTGACAGCGGAGATTTTATTCCCAAAAGCAGAAACTACGAATGTACAAATGGAGCTCAAACCCTTGCGGTTTGGGCTTTTCTAATTTATTGCCTATTTTTAGGAATCATCAATTGCCCCGATAGAGTGGTTCCTAAAAAACAAAGTGATCCTGATAATTATCTTCGCATGAAGAATTATCATTCCTATTGAAAGAAATGCTACGGCATGATAGAACGACCGTATAGACGGAAATAAAATCGACAAATACGGATATAAAACATGACGGAGGAACACACATGATTATCAGGGAAAGAATTTTTTACATAATGGAGCAGAAGAACATGAGCCAGTTGGAACTGTCGAGAAGAACTGGGATTGCAACAAGCAATATCAGTGACTGGAAAAAGAAAAAACGAATCCCAAAGCAGACTGTCTGTTATCCATATGTGACGCATTGGATATTACACCGGAACAGCTTTTAACCGGAAAAGGAATTGATCCGGAGTATAAAGATGCAGATATGGATTATGAAGTTACCAGGTCGGATATTAAGATATTAAAGCAGATTCACAGTCTTGGGGACGAACAGTATAAAAGACTGATGGCATATATGAAGGCATTGCAGAAACTGGAGCAAATATCATTGTGGAGCATCCAGTAAGGATGCAGCGAAGAAACTTTGTGCCATCAATCAGATTACAGAGACAGCAATCATTCATCCGGTAATAGACAGATTACTTTCATTGCCGGATAAACAGATATAATTAGTGGTCATGCTCTGACCGAAAAATGATGTTATGAGGTGGTAAGAATGTCTAAAGAAAAGATAAAAGTGTATCTTTACACCCGTGTTTCCACAACCATGCAGATAGATGGATATTCTCTAGATGCACAGAAAACAAAAATGAAAGCCTTTTGTGATTATAATGAGTATGAAATTGCCGGTGAGTATAAAGTGGTTCTAAAAGAAAGAGATGCATGGAGTGATTTGGCAAATTTTATCGGAGAGATGGTAGCAAAGTATGCAGAATCAATGGACTTGGATAATTTGTCGGATCCGGATTTTTATCTTCGTAGGGAAAGAATAAGACAGTTATACACGGAGCTATATAAAGAGAAGAATATAACAAAGTTCAGAAATACAAAAATCTCTATTGAAAGAAAAGTTGTAGCATGATACTATAACCGTATAGACGGATGAATAAATTTATAAATACGGATACATACGAAATGTTGATGGAGGAACAATCATGATTATCAGTGAAAGAATTTTTAACGTGATGGAGCAGAAGAACATAACGCAGTTGGAACTCTCAAGAAGAACTGGAATTGCAACGAGTAACATCAGTGACTGGAAAAAGAAAAAGACAAATCCAAAAGCGGATTGTTTGCTTTCAATATGTGATGCATTAGATATTACTCCTGAACAGCTTTTAACGGGGAAGGGAATTGACTCGGAATATAAAGATGCAGATATGGATTATGAAGTTACTAGGTCAGATATTAAAATTTTAAAACAGATACATAGTCTGGGTGATGAGCAGTATAAAAGACTGATGGCATATATGAAGGCCTTGCAGAAGCTGGAAGCAATGGAGAGTATTGTGGAGGAACAGAACTAGTAGTTAATACTAATAGGATGATAAGCCAGAATAGGGGGATGCAATGAAAAGCATTATGTTTAAGACAAAAATATTTCATGAGGTGAAAATGTATCTTCTTGTATCGGATGTTACAAAGATGATGGAGATATCGGAGAAAGCATTTTGCAAGAAATATTCTGATAAGATTGTTGAGATCCCTGGTTGTAGGAAATGTATCGCAGAAACTGATTTTAATTTATTGATTTCAGATGACAAAGAACTTTTCAAGAAAATGGGTATGTTAGAAGTAACAAAGGTTGAAACACTGAGAAGTGAGATTACGAGTATCATAAGCTTTCAGCCACTTAAATTCATGATGGCAAAAGAATATTTGAATATGATGAAGATAAAAACTGGATGCAAATCCGAGCAACAATATGTGGAGAAATATGAAATCCCGAAAGAATTTGATGAAGCATTACAGCGTTTTATGAATAGTCATCATGATAATAGTTACTATAAGTCAATGATTAACTATCTTAAGAATAAAGAATGTTTCGATTTAGATAAAATTCGGGAATTAGGATTGGATATTCAGTATTTGTCATCGATAACATCCGATGGATCCATGACTTTGGAAGTATTTGTAGTTGGAAAAGGAATATTTTATAGTGTTCTTGAAGATGATGAGGGTGAGCAATGGAACGAAATCCATATTGATGAGATGGGAAATATAAAGCTTCCTTACTTTTCTTATTATTCAGATCGAGTAGAAGAACGTATAATTAATCTCTCACATACTGAGGTGGATAGAGATTTTTCAAAATATAACACGGTAGAAAATATTCAGTGGTGCATACAAAACTTGAATATGAAGGGGATAGAAGATTATGAATTTGATGTTTTAGGTTATCATTCAGATGCTATAGACTTAAGAATTCATACAGATTTACTTGTAAAAATGATAGTCCCGGATGCAATTGATACTATTTTTACAGATCAAATTATTGATTTGGAGAAATTAGTCTGGATAACAGATGTAAGTGATATGAGAGTGTTTGCGCAGGATATATGAATTTAAACGTATCGAATCCGACCTGTTTAGAAGCTAAGCAGGATTGAATGTACTTATAATAATGTGGCTGCCATTTGCTACTTCGCTAAAACAAACTATAGAAACAATGTCAGTGAAAGGAATATACATGGAAGAAGATAAAAAAGAAGAAATAAAAATTGTCAAAGTAACAGAGGAATTAATTAAGGCCAAAACCTATGAAGTAAGAGGTTATAAGGTAATGCTTGATTTTGATTTGGCTAAAATATATGGTTATTCAACCAAAGCTTTTAATCAACAGGTCAAAAATAACAGTGAACGTTTCGCATCAGATTTTGCATTTAAACTTACCAAGGAAGAGGTTAACAACTTGAGGTCAAAAAAATTGACCTCAAGTTGGGGCGGTTCAAGATATTTGCCTAATGCTTTTACTGAACAAGGTATATACATGCTTATGACGATACTTAAAGGTGACCTTGCAGTTAAGCAGAGTATTGACCTCGTGAGAACATTCAAAAAAATGAAAGATTACATATTAGAAAACAGAGAATTGATAGGGCAGCGCGAACTACTTCAGCTAAGTATGGAGACTGCCAATAACAGAATTGAAATTAGCAAGATAAATTCAGATATGATATCTATTGAAAAGCAAATCTCCGATGTTGTGGAGGGATTGAAGGATGTTGTAACAAAATCTGAGCTTGCTGATATGATGAATAGCTTCATTTCAGATGATGATGAAAAGTGGCTCATGTATAATGCGAAGTTTAGTAGCGCTGATGAAGTATATGCGTCAATTTATAGACAGGCAAAGGTCTCGATATATGTCGTTGATAATTATATTGGATTAAGAACACTGGTTCATCTAAAGAATTCTCAGTCAGGAGTATCTATTATTCTTTTTAGTGACAATGTTGGAAATAATAAGCTTCATAATATAGAATTTACTGATTTCTGCAAAGAGTATCCCAATGTAAAAATTTCCATGCAGAAAACTGGTGAGATATTCCATGATCGATTTATAGTATTGGATTATGGAACTGCTGATGAAAGAGTATTCTTATGCGGTGCATCTTCCAAAGATGCCGGTGCAAGAATAACAAGTATTGTTGAGGATTATGGAACAAAAAAATATGCGTCGGTTATGGCAACATTATTGCAGAATCCGCCGTTAGTATTACCCAAATAGGAGTGACTTGGTTGAAAAAGAAAGTAAAATGTTATATATACACCCGTGTCTCTACAGCTATGCAAATACATGGCTAGGATAGATGATATGAAGGAGATACCGCATTTAATCTGCGGTAAAACTGCCGTAGGTGGGAACTATAATTTGACGCGTGACAGCATAGCAGTCAAAATAAAAAAGTCCGCCGGTGCGTTAAAGCATCGACGGACTTTTGCTTTGCTATTTTGCCAAAGTAAAAATCAAACAATTACAGAGTCTGATGCACCTCGCGGATCACAGCATCAGCAAGCTCCGGAGCTTTCGCAGGATCAATGTCATCCGGAAATTCCGCATCAATGGTGGAAGCAGCCGGGCGATAGTTCAGGCGCAGGGCATTTGCCTGAATGAAATCCGTTGCCTTGTTGTAAGTATCCTCTGTAACACCGTTTAAAGTAATTGTATATAATTTTGCCATAATCTATCATCCTTTCTTTTACGTTGTGGTTAATGGAAACAGTTCCTTGTTTCTGTATATAGTATATCTCTTTTCCTGAAAAAAGAAAATGGAATAAAGTAACAAATATAATAATAGGAATCATTACTATGTTTGTGAAATAGTCACATATTACCATAATGAGACATTTGTCAACTGTGTTTTGCTCCGCAAAAATGATAAAATGAACCATCAAAAAGCAGTTTGCCAAGGAGGAAAACAAGGGAAAATGGAAGACAAAGATAAGAAGAAAAATGTGAAAAAAATAATCGTGTATGCAGTGCTTTTAGTACTTATTATGGGAATCGCGCTGGGAACCGGACAAATTCAGACAGAGGAATTGGGGAGGATATTTACGGTCAATGCAGTTGTAGTCTGTAAATTATTGCTTTTGATCTTCGGGGTATTGTTCTTAAAAAGTCTGATCGTATGGATCCTGGGGCTGATCAAACCGGCGAATCACAGAGCCAGGTCTGTGCTCTCTCTGTTATCCAGTCTGACAAAATATATTGCGTTTCTGGTGATCCTGTGCGCAGGACTGACGATCCTTGGAGTTAACATGACTACCATCATTGCCAGTGTCGGAGTATTGGCTCTGATCGTCGGCTTCAGCGCGGAGAGTCTGATCGCGGATGTGGTGACAGGAACTTTTATGCTGCTGGAGAATCAGTATAATGTGGGAGACATCGTGGAGGTGAACGGTTTCCGTGGAACTGTGACGAGCATCGGCATCCGCACCACCTGTATCACGGATACCGGTGACAATGTGAAGATCATCAATAATTCCGAAATGAAAAATATCCTGAACCGCTCCGACAATTATTCCAAGGCTGTCTGCGATATCAGCATCCCTTATGAAACGGATCTTGAAAAGCTGGAAAGTGAACTGCCGAAACTCCTTGAGTCAATCTACAAGGCACATGAAGATACTATGAAAAAAGTTCCTGTGTATGTAGGAGTGCAGGCATTGCAGGATTCCGGAGTATTGCTCCGGTTCGTAGTGGAAGTCTCGGAGAAAAATATCTATTCCGGCATGCGTATTCTGAATCACGATCTGCTGCTGGGCTTTCGAAAGCTGGGTGTAGAGTGCCCCTTCCCGCAGTTGGATGTGCATAATAAATAATGGGTGGATCCGGTAATAAAAGAGAAAATGAAGATCAAAGAAGATCATAAATATCATAGGATAAATAAAATGCAGAAACAGGAAAACAATATACTACCGGAATACCAGACACTCCCGCCGGATTCCATAGCCCCAGAATATCCGTCGCTGCCGGACGAATATCTGCAGAGTAAACAACCTGTGGAAAAAGGGGTACCGGAACTCAGTGAAAGTCGGAAGCGAAAAGTAATGCGCATACTCTGTATGCTGGCAGCTTGTGTACTGCTTGGCTGCGGCGTGTATGGAACTGAGGCAGATCAGACGAAAATACCGGCACAGACAACGGAGGAGATACAGGCACCCGATGAAAACGGAGAGAATCGGGACAGCAGGGAGAATGACCATGTACAGTCCGTGACAACAGAGACAGAAACAGACGTCGCAATAGCAGAAACGTCAGAACCTGTCGACGGACAATATCCTCTGGAAGGCGGCATCTTATATTACAAGATATATAATGAGACTCACCTGGCCAATCCCACTGCTGACGCCTGGGAGAGAATCCTGGAAGAAGGAGAAATCACCATAGAACAGCTCCTTGCCGGAGAAGTGATCGCTCTGCCGCAGCCGGAGACGCCGGAAGGCTTTGCATTCCTGGGATGGGCGGCACATTTTTCAGGTAAGAAGGATACCTATCCGAAGTGGAGTCTGCTTACGGAAAGCTTTACCGCAGAGGATGCAGCCAGGATCAAACCGGATGAGGAAGGCAATCGCAGTGTGGATATTCACGCGGTGTGGAACTCGCAGGATCCTGCTGCATGGCAGATGATTATGGTATTGGATGCCAATGGAGGAACGATTGCAGGACAACCATCGCAGACGTATAATGCACTGACACCGAAATATTCCGGTGGAACAGTGTATCTGTGTGGATATCCGACTCCGGAACGGGAAGGGTATCATTTCGCAGGCTGGTATCTCACGACGGATGAGGGAGACATACGGGTGGAGACCCTGCCTGCATCCCGCTTTTTTGCACAAAAAGGCGGAGAACCAGATTATAACGTTCCGTTGGAACTGCACTTGATGGCAGGCTGGGAGAAAACCGAAGAAAAGGGGAACTAAAGGTTGTTTTTCTGCGTGGGAAAAATTATAATAGGACTAACGGATCACACACAGAAAGAGGACCCCAAAATGGAAGAACAGGAAGAACAGGGAAAAAAAGAAAGCACAGTGCTCCCGGAACCTTCGGAGATCACGGTGAAAAATCCCAGGATTGGCAAAGTACGTAAGCTGGAAGAGGAAGTAAGACGCCAGAACGAGATGGAGCAGCTTCGGACTAAGCGCATCCGCAAGGAGCAGGAATATATTGAACAGATGAGCAAGGCGGTGGAAGACCATCTGCGCAACACCAGAGAGGAACAGCGGTATAACGAGGAGTTTGAACGCCTGATCCGCAAGGATGTCTACCAGATGCACGGCATCAGTGAGGACAAGCTGCAGGGAATGACGGAATACCGCTATGCCCTGTATCGGGGAACAGCGTTCGGCATGTTTTTTCTGTCGCTGATCTTGACCGGAATCTGTGGATATCTCCATGGTTTCGGCTCGGAATTATGTATTTTCATGGCTTTTTATACAGCCATCGAGGGAACGCTGCTGAACAATGGGAAGAGACAGCATGCAATATTGGATGTCCTGACGAGGATTCTGTATCTGCTCTTGTTCCCGTCGATGCTGATCGTGTTTGTGTGCTATGAACTGGGATTTACAGAGTATGCTCTTATCGTACCGGCGCTTACGATAGCCGGAGTGGTGCTTCTGCTGCTGGGAGCGGTGTCCTATTTCCTGTATGACCCTTATCGACTGGATCGTAAGAATCATAAAAAGGCTAATCGCTACATCCGTGATATCGAAAAGGCTGCCATCAAGGAAGTGGAACTGGAAGAAAAAGCACTGGCGAAGCAGGCGAAAAAGCAGGAAAAGCTGGAATTAAAGGAAGAAGCCAGACAGAAGCGTGCGGCAAAGCGAAGAGAACGGAAAAAGCAGATAAAGGAGATCTTCTCCGGCTGGAAAGAGAGTATCCGCGAAAAGCTTCCGAAGAAAAAGCAGGAGCCGCCGGAAATTCTTGAGGATACTAAGACATCAACAGCGGCAGATCCCATGGGAGATACAGAGACTTCTGAACAGACAGAACAGACGGATGCTGTGGAGATGACGGTGACAGAAGGGGAACAGACAGAGAAGTCCGTGGATACAGAAGGCAGTGGGACAACGAGCATGGAGGAAGCGTAATGGCATATTATCTGATTGATTTCGAAAATGTAAAAAGCCGTGGCATGGAAGGCGTGGAGCTTTTGACGGAGGAAGATACTGTCTGTATTTTCTACAGCGATAATGCTGACAGCATGACCTTTGACCTGCATCGGAAATTAAATGAGACGAAGGCAAACATCATTTACCACAAGGTAGCGGTGGGGACCAAGAATGCACTGGATTTCCAGCTGGCAACCTATCTGGGATATCTGATCTGCGAACAGCAGAGGGAGGGGATACACCCGAATTATTTTATCGTGACCAAGGACAATGGCTTCACCAGCCTCATGGTGTACTGGAAGGCGCAGGGAGTTCCCGTGCGGATCATCCGTAACCTCTTATGGGGGAAGAATCCTGTGGCAGAGCAGAATCTTCTGACAGAAGAGGAAAATGAGGCAGAAACAGTCGTTACCACTGCAGAGGATGTGGCAGAGCAGCCGCAGCCCATACAGCCAGAGCCGGCGGAAGAGACCAAAGAGTCCGCACAGCCGGAGAAGGCAGATGCACTCGAAGAGCCCACACAGCCGGAGCCGGTGAAAGAGACCCAAGAACCCGTACAGTCGGAGACTGAGAAGGCGGATGCACCCGAGGAACCCGCGGAGCCTGAGACGGTGGACGAGTCTGCACAACCCGTGAAGAAGCCTTCAAGGAAAAAGAGCAACACGAGAAAGAAGAGTGTTGCAAAGACAGATGATAAGACCGCGGAAAAGAAAGCTGCAGAGAAGAAGCCTACTGAGAAGAAACCCGCAGAGAAGAAACCTGCAGAAAAGAAGCCTGCGGAGGAACCGGATGAACTGACTTTAGCAGTCGAAAAGGTCCTTACAGATCAGACCATCGTCCCGCAGGTGGTAAAGTTCATCCGCCAGTACAAGACCAAGCAGGGTATCAACAATGCCCTAAATAAGGAGTTCAAGGACAGCAAGCGCACCAGTGAGATTTATTCTGCCATCAAACCCCTGATTGCCGACAAAAAGGGAAAATGATAAAAAAGATCAAGAAAATGTGAAAAGAAAGTTATTGACAATATAAAAGCAGAGTGGTATTGTTGCTATCGAACAGAAAGTGAAATTCGATGAGCAGAACAAGATCTGCATACGGAAGCATTTCAGAGAGCCGTCGGCTGGTGTGAGACGGTATGTGAGTATGACAGACTATCCTCTGTGAGAAGTGCACTGAAGATTTTAAGTAGGTGTCACCGGTATTCTACCGTTATTTAGAAGCCTGTTGGAAATGAAATATTTGTATTTCATGGAGATGGGAACAAGAGGTCATGTGATAAAACATGGCAAGCAAAGTGGTAACGCGGAGAGCTTAGAGCTTTTCGTCTTTGGGTGCTTAAGGGCGCCGGAGACGGAAGGCTTTTTTGTTTTACGGGCAATCAGAATTTTTCTTTCTGTCACGACAAAACAACAAGACATAAGAAAGAAGGAAACAAAAATGAACAGTTTGGTAATCATTCTGATCGCAATGGCAGTGCTGGTAGCAGGCTATGTCTTCTACGGAAGATGGCTTGCAAAAAAGTGGGGAATCGATGAGAAGGCGAAGACGCCTGCATTTACCCATGAAGATGGAGAGGACTTCGTGCCTTCCTCCAAATTCACCGTATTTTCTCATCAGTTTTCCTCTATCGCAGGAGCAGGCCCTGTGACGGGTCCCATCCTCGCATCAGTATTCGGATGGGTGCCTGTGCTTCTGTGGCTTCTGATCGGCGGCTTGTTCTTCGGTGCGGTGCAGGACTTCGGTGCCCTGTATGCTTCTGTGAAGAACGAAGGAAAATCTATGGGAATGATCATTGAAAAATACATCGGTAAGACCGGCAGAAAATTGTTCATGCTGTTCTGCTGGCTGTTCACTCTGTTAGTTATCGCAGCCTTTACCGATATGGTGGCAGGTACTTTCGTAGGTACCGGACTGGAAGATGCAGGTGTGGCATATGCTAACGGCAGTGCAGCATCCATCTCCATGTTGTTCATCCTGGTCGCTGTGATCTTCGGTCTGATCCAGAAAAAGGTTGGAAAAATGAACGAGTGGGTCAAGGCAGTCGTAGCCATCGGTCTGCTGGTAGTGATGTTTGCGGTAGGCATGAAGCTTCCGATCTATGCTTCCAAGACCACATGGATCTACATCATCATGGCATACCTGTTCCTGGCATCCGTAATGCCCATGTGGCTTCTGATGCAGCCCAGAGATTACATGACCACCTTTATGTTACTGGGCATGATCATCGGCGCTGTACTCGGTGTGGTCGTAGCACATCCCGATATGGAGCTGAATGCATTTAACGGTTTTCAGGTGGGCAACAGCAGCTTGTTCCCGACGCTGTTTGTCACGATCGCCTGCGGTGCGGTATCCGGATTCCACAGCCTGGTATCCTCCGGTACTTCCTCCAAGACCATCAGCAATGAAAAAGATATGCCCATGGTAGGCTACGGTGCCATGATCGTAGAGAGCCTGCTTGGTGTGGTAGCACTGGTAGTAGTCGGAGCAGTAGCTGTGAATGGTACGAAACCCGATGGAACTCCTTTCTCCATTTTCTCCTCCGGTGTTGCAGGATTCCTGGAGAAAATGGGTGTTCCCGTAACCGTGGCAACCGTATTCATGACCATGTGTGTATCCGCACTGGCACTGACTTCCCTGGATTCCGTAGCAAGAATCGGACGGATGTCCTTCCAGGAGCTGTTCTTAGGGGATACCACAGACACTGCAAAGATGACTCCCATGCAGAAGGTTCTGACCAATAAATATTTTGCAACCGTGATCACCCTGTTCTTCGGCTATCTGCTGACTCTGGGCGGATACAACAATGTATGGCCGCTGTTCGGTTCTGCAAACCAGCTGTTGGCTGCACTGGTACTGATCGCATTGGCAGTGTTCTTAAAAACTACCGGCCGTACCGGCTGGACGCTGTACTTCCCTATGGGAATGATGTTAGTCGTAACCTTCACTGCATTGATCCAGAAGACGATCGCGTTGGTGAAAAATGTGGCTTCCGGACAGGCAACCTTCCTGGTAGACGGTTTACAGCTGATCGTTGCCGTGCTGCTTATGGTACTTGGCGTTATGGTCGCTTACAGCTGCATCCGCAAGCTGTTCGGTGCCGGGAAAAATTCAGACAAAGAGGCAGCGTAATACAGCAGAAAAATAGCAGATAAATATAGCAGAAAAATATAGAAAAGAAATATGGCATACAAAGAAAAGATATGCTAGAATAGGGAACGGTCAGAGAGCAAAAAAGCTTTTTGACCGTTCTTTTCGTCAGAGTGGAAGCTGGCGGGGAGGATTGTAATGGGAATCAAGTAAGTGACAGGGAAAAGGATAAAAGCAAGATGAAACAGAATATGCAGGATCTGACGGAAGGATCCTTAGGGAAGAAAATACTGATCTTCAGTGTGCCGCTGATGCTATCCAATCTGCTGCAGGTGCTTTTCAATATGGCGGATATTGCAGTGATCGGACAGTTCGCGGGATCTCTGTCTCTGGGCGCGGTGGGCTCCACGGCGACACTGGTCACCATGTTTACTGGGTTCCTCATTGGTCTGTCCGGTGGTATCAATGTATTAACGGCATTATATTACGGAGCAAAAGATAAGGACAGCCTGTCGAAGACCATCCATTCCGCAGCACTGGTCAGCCTGATCATGGGCGTATTGTTATTGGTGCTGGGGGTAGGCTTGTCTGAGTGGATGCTGACGGCATTGAAGACGAAGGAAGAGCTGCTGGACAAAGCGGTATTGTACCTGCGGATTTATTACCTGGGAATGCCGGCACTGGCAATTTACAATTTCGGTAACGCCGTGTACAGTGCGGTGGGCAATACGAAAAAGCCGTTGTATTATCTGGGATTTTCAGGAGTGCTGAATATAATCTTAAATCTTTTCTTCGTCATTGTCTGTCGGATGGATGTAGCGGGAGTGGCATTAGCAAGTATCATTTCCCAATACGTGTCCGCTGTGCTGATCTTACAGGCACTGCTTCGAAGCAAAGACATCTATGCACTGCATCCCGGAAAGCTGCGGATGGATCGGGAACTTACGAGGGACATTCTGAAGCTGGGAATGCCTTCCGGATTACAGAACGTGATCTTCCAGTTCGCCAACAGCTTTGTCCAGATGGGCGTGAACTCCTTTGATGCCACGATGGTGGCGGGCAATTCCGCAGCTTCCAATGCGGATGCACTGGTGTATGATGTCATGGCAGCATTCTATACTGCCTGCGGCAGCTTTATGGGGCAGAATTACGGCGCCGGTAAAAAGAAAAGAGTGCGGAACAGTTACCTCATCAGCCTAACGTATTCCTTCGGCATCGGTCTGCTCCTGGGAGTGTCACTGGTAGTTTTCGGAAGACCGTTTTTGTCTTTGTTTACCAGAGATGCGGCAGTTATGGATGCCGGAATGTATCGTC
>OIEL01000590.1_pt1 | contig 20058 bp, 20 predicted proteins | sample 1581731 | NCBI WGS metagenome assembly OIEL01 (sample SAMN01760977, study PRJEB22395) | human gut metagenome | reverse complement strand
CTGTGTTTGTGGCTACCGACCGTTTGTCTGTATCGGCTCTTCAATATTCTGCGTTGGATTTGATTCTGGCTTCTCATCCCTACCAGTTGCCGGTTGCAGGGGATACGTATCTGCATTTGGATGCGGCTGTGACCGGGTTGGGTGGTAACAGTTGCGGACAAGGCGGACCGTTGGAACAGGATCGCGTCTTTGCCGGACATCATGACATGGGCTTTATAATCCGTCCTGCCGGAAAAGATGTAACCGTTACGGCAAATGTTGCACCCGCCGGAGAAATGCCGTTGACAATCATGCGTAATCGCGCCGGATCCGTTGAGCTCTCATCGGCTCGTAAAGACGCTGTGATTTGCTATACGGCCGACGGGAAAGGAAAAGCGAAGGAATATTCGGAAGCCATACCGTTCCGCAATGGTGGTACCGTAAAAGCCTGGTTTAAAGATAATCCGAAAATCAATGCAACGGCTTCTTTCAGCAAGATCGAGAGTATTCAGACGGAAGTGGTCTATACAAGCAGCGAAGAGTCCGGTTACGGAGATGCCAAGAACCTGACGGATGGTGATCCGAATACGATCTGGCATACGATGTTTTCCGTTACCGTTGCCAAATATCCGCATTGGGTGGATTTGGATGCAGGGGAAGTAAAACAGATTAAAGGTTTTTCATTCCTTCCCCGGCAGGACGGATCGAATGGTCATGTCAAGGATTATTCGATTAGTGTCAGCCTGGATGGTAAAAACTGGGGTGAACCGGTCTTGAAAGGTACTTTTGAAAATAACCAGAAGGAAAAGAAAGTGCTGTTCGATCAGCCGGTCAAAGCCCGCTATATCCGTTTTACAGCATTGAGCGAGCAGCGCGGACAGGATTTTGCATCGGGTGCTGAATTGGTGATTCTGGCTGATTAATTGAACTTTATATTATGTGATGGAACAGGAGAGGAAGTCATTCCTTTCCTGTTTTTTATACTTTGTGCCTTCGATATGTCTGTTATCTCATCATTTTTGTTTTTCTTTGCGGAAAAATTCAGACACGTGAATCTCATTATAGAACAAGGAAACACATCATCGAAAGTGGCTGTATACAATAAGAGGCATATGGAGGCTTCTTTTGTGTTTAAGAAATTCGACGTGGAGGTTGTCTCTTCTATCTTTAAGAAGTACCCGCTGACGAAAGGGATATTCTCGACAGTGATAGATAAAGATGACGAATTGGTTGAATACCTGGGAAGCAATCTTCGGAATTTTGTGTTTTTGGACGAAACGGTATCTCTTCCGATCAAGGTGCAATATAAAACGCCTAAAACGTTGGGTAAAGACCGGCTGGCTGCCGCTGTCGGGGCTAATTACCTGCAACCAGGAAAGGATTTGCTGGTGATTGACGCCGGAACAGCTATTACATATGAACTGATCGATGCTTCCGGTTCTTATTTAGGAGGGAATATTTCACCTGGAATGACAACCCGGTTCAGAGCATTGAACCTGTTTACGGAGAAATTGCCTTTGGTTGTCGAGCAGGAATACATTCCTTTGGTCGGAACGGATACGGAAACAGCCATCCAGGCTGGAGTAGTAAATGGTATAGTGTGCGAGATGGATGGGTATATCGAAATGCTTCGGCTAAAATATCCTAACCTTTTGGTTTTTTTAACAGGCGGTCATTCGTTTTATTTTGAAAGACGACTAAAAAACTCCATCTTTGCAGACATTAATTTAGTGTTGACAGGATTAAACAGAATCTTAGAGTATAATGTTGAAGATTAATAAAGTACTAATAACAAGCGTTCTTATATTCATGCTGTTGCCTTTGATGGCGCAAAACAATACAAACTCGCCCTATACCCGTTTCGGGTATGGTGATTTGGGAGAACGTTCGTTCGGCGCAGGTCGAGCCATGGGCGGTGTTGGTTACGGATTACGTTCGCCGAAACAAATAAATCCGATGAACCCGGCATCATACAGTTGCATGGACTCCCTGACATTTCTCTTTGATTTTGGTGTAGCCGGTCAGTTGTCGTGGTTTGATGACGGAAATGCCCGTCAGAACGATATCAACGGAAACGTGGAATATATTGCAATGCAGTTTCCGATTCATCGCCGGATAGCCTTGAGTTTCGGTTTGTTGCCTTATTCTTATGTCGGTTATAAGTTTGGTGCTTTGCGTAACGACGAAGGAGTTACATTTACGGAAACTTATAACGGCTCAGGCGGTTTGAGTGATTTCTATGGAGGTGTCTCTATTGATATCTGGAAAAAACGTTTAGCCGTGGGAGCCAATTTCGGTTTCCTGTTTGGGAATATCAAGCATGAACAAGTTGTAATCATGAGTGGTGAAGGAACAGGAGCATATAATACGAACCGTAACCAGGAATTGAGGGTGCGTGACCTGAAAATGGATTTCGGATTGCAGTACACACATCCGTTAAGCAAGACGGAGAGTGTGACGTTAGGTCTTGTTTTTTCTCCTAAAAAAAGTTTGCATGCAAAATCCTATCAATTGACTCAGTCTTATACATCTTCTGGTTCAGATGGAGAAGTGCTTCAGTCTGATACTATCAGCGGGAAAGCGTTTGCGTTGCCTAATTCGTATGGAGTGGGGCTTTCTTATGTGAAACAAAATAAATTAACGTTAGCAGCCGATTTTTCCTATGAGGATTGGGGAAAAATGCCTTACTTTGGGGAGAAAGATAATTTCAAGAATCGTTATCGGGTAGCGGTTGGTGGCGAATATATACCGGATTATATGCGCAAATCATATTTCAGCAGGATTCGTTATCGCGCAGGTGTCCATTATGGCAATTCTTATTTGCGTATGAACCGGACAGATGCCAATCCTTCCGGAGACGGTTATAACGAGATCGGAGCAAGCCTTGGTCTGGGATTGCCGTTAATTGATAACCGTTCGTTGATTAACATATCGTTTGAGTATGTGAAAAAGAAACCGGAAGTGAAGATGAACATGATTGATGAACAGTATTTTCGTTTTACAGTGAATTATACGTTCAATGAAGCATGGTTTATGAAATTTAAGGTTGATTAACTAAATAGCTAACTTTAATAGAAATAAATATGAAGATCAAAGTATTATTATTGGCTTTCGGATGCTCTATGATGTCGTTCGGAGCTTATGCACAAAAAGGTGTGGATACTGGTACTCCGTTCGGTTCTGGTGAAGATAGCGTACGTTGTATTACCAATATCAGCTTATTTGTCCCTTATGCCAAAGCAGGGAATTTCAAGGATGCTTATGAATTCTGGTATCAGGCTTATACCGAATGTCCGGGAGCTCATAAGGATATCTACTTGTATGGTGTGAGGATCATGGACTGGAAAATCAATACCGAGAAAGATCCGGCTAAGAAAGCTGCTCTTATCGATGATTTGATGAAGGTGTATGATACGCGTGTGAAATATTTCGGTAATGACCGAAAGTATGGAAAGGATTGGATTATTGCTCGTAAGGCTGCTGATTATATCCGCCTTAAGGGAGATAATGCAGACCCGAAAGTGTATTATGCTTGGTTGGGTGAAGTGATCAATGAGTTTGGTGAAAACTCTGAAGCAATGGGAGTATCCTTGTATATGATGGGGTCTCACCGTCAACTGTTGGCTGATCCTAATTTCAAAGAGACTTATTTGGAGGACTATTTGAAATGTTCAAAGATCATTGCAACTCAGTTAGCCGCAGCTCAAGCAGCAAATAATGAAAAGGAGATAAAGAACCTGACTACCTACAAGTCTGCCATTGATGGTGGTTTTGCAGGTAGTGGTGCTGCCGATTGTGAAACGTTGCAGAATATGTATGCTTCCAAAGTTGAAGCTGCAAAGGATGATTTGCCTGCGTTGAAAGAAATCGTATCTCTGTTGAGACGTGTTCGTTGTCAGGAAATCGATGCTTTTTATACAGCTGCAGGTTATGCCTATAAACTGGAACCGAGTGCAGATGCCGCTCTGGGTATTGCAAAACAGGCTGTAAAAGCTAAAGATTATGATAAGGCTATCCAGTATTTTGAAGAAGCAGCCAATATGGAAACAGATGCAGTTTCAAAGGCTGAAGACTATTATCTGATCGGTGTACTGTTGTTCGAACAGAACAATATGTCAAAAGCAAGACAATATTGTCAAAAAGCAATTGAAACCAATCCTGATTACGGTGCGCCGTATATACTGATTGGCAATATGTATGCTAAATCTGCAAAATCTATCTATCCGAATGATGCCGTTTTGGCCAAAGCTGTTTACTATGCAGCTATCGATAAATTTGAAAAGGCAAGACAGGTAGATCAGAATGTGGCAGAAGACGCTGGTAAATTGGCTAATACTTATCGTGCTCACCTTCCTTCTACGGAAGAAGTTTTCATGCATCCGGATCTGGAAAAAGGAAAAGCTTTCAAAATCGGGGGCTGGATTGGTGAGACTGTCACAATCAGATAATTATGATTAAGAACCGTTTTCTTTGTAAAACGAACGAACAAGGCATAACAACTATCTTTGCGGTAGTTGTTATGCTTCTTTTATTTACTGCCTCTTGTAATGGCGATAACAAGGAGGTGGTTGTGGTTGCTTTCGATCCTGAAACAACTTATACGTTGAGGACTACTGATTATACTACTCAGTTCTCCGATTCGGGGATTACACGCTATCGTGCTATCGCTAAAGAATTTTTGAAATTCGATAAGGCAAAAGAGCCGTTCTCATATTTTCCTGAAGGTATTTATGTGGAAAAATTCGATACTTTATTTAATATTGAAGCGAGTCTTAAAGCGGATACGGCTTATAATTATGAGAAGAAAGGACTATGGAAGCTGATTGGCAATGTGAGGGTTGAGAATCTGGAAGGGAAAAAATTTGAAACTTCCTTGCTTTTTTGGGACCAGAAAGAGGAAAAGGTCTATTCTGATAAATACATTCGGATACAAGAGGATGATAAAATCATAACGGGTATCGGATTCGAGTCGAATCAGAATATGACTCAATATAAAATATTTAATTCTCAAGGAGTATTCCCTGTCAGTGAATCGGTAACGACTGATTCAACCCAAAATATTGTTCCGGTAGATTCTATGCCCATAGCTGCCAACCCTGCTATGGAGACTGTTCCGCAGAAGCAACCGGCACAGAAGGAAAAAGTGGTTCCACGAAAATTGGTGCCGGCCGAGATGGATAAAACGAAGTAATGGGTGCACTTACATACATATTAATATCATTGGCTTTTTCTGCATTCTTTTCAGGAATGGAGATAGCCTTTATCTCTTCCAATAAGTTACGTTTCGAACTTGATAAAAAGGAAAAAAGCTTGACGAGTAAGATTCTGGATATATTTTACCGGAACCCGCATCAGTTTATATCTACAATGCTGGTCGGAAACAATATAGCGTTGGTGGTCTACGGTTTGCAGATGGCGATTATACTGGAACCTCTTATTGCTCGTGTGGTAAATAACGAGGCACTGATTGTTTTGACTCAGTCTATTATCTCGACTATCCTGATATTGTTTACCGGAGAATTTATTCCAAAAACTGTTTTTAAATTGAATCCGAATTTTTCGCTTACGTTGTTTTCGGTACCTTTGTTAATCATATATGTTGTTTTGTATCCGGTTTCTAAATTTTCTTCTTTGCTTTCTTTCCTGATTCTGAAAATTGCTGGTGTAAAGAATGTGACCGGTTCGACGCAACGGGCGCTGGGCAAAGTCGACCTTGATTATATTATCCAGCAGAGCATTGAAGATGCGCCTCAAAATTCGGATATGGATACGGAGGGAAAGATTTTTCAGAATGCACTTGATTTTTCGAATGTGCGTTTGCGTGATTGCATCGTTCCCCGTACGGAAATTGTGGCTTGCGATAAGACGGCTGCCCTTGAGGAACTACGTTCCCGTTTTGTAGAGACTGGACTTTCTAAGATTCTTGTTTATAATGAAAATATAGATGATATTGTCGGATATATCCATTCTTCGGAAATGTTTAAAAACCCGGAAGATTGGACACAAAGTATCCGAAGCGTCTCGATTGTTCCGGAAACGATGGCTGCCAATAAATTGATGAAAGTCTTGATGCAGGACAAGAAAAGTATGGCTGTTGTGGTGGATGAGTTTGGTGGAACTTCGGGAATCGTAACCTTGGAAGATTTGGTGGAAGAAATATTCGGAGAGATAGAAGATGAGCACGATATCAAGTCGTATGTTGCCAAGAAGGTGGGAGATGACGAGTATCTATTGTCCGGTCGTATAGAGATCGATACGCTGAATGAGAAGTTTGACTTGGAATTACCGGAGTCGGACGATTATGTGACAATAGCCGGTTTTATATTGCATTTTTATCAGAAATTTCCGAAGTTGAATGAAACGATTGTAATTGATAAATATTCTTTTAAAATCGTAAAAGTGACAGCTACGAAAATCGAATTAGTTCGTATGAAAGTAGTGAGTTAATTAAAAAAAAAGCATAAAAAGATGCGGCAATCTCTTTTTTTCGTATCTTCGTGCCCTTAAAATGTGGAATAATAAACTTTAAAATAGATAAAGATAAATGGCTACGCTGGAAAAAATCAGAAGCAAAGCAGGACTGCTGGTACTCGTTGTGGGGGTGGCATTGTTCGCTTTTATCATCGGTGACTTTTTAAACTCCGGTTCTACTTATTTCAGACAATCGCAGGAGACGGTTGCGGAGGTAGACGGAGAAGTTATTAAAATTCAAGAATTTCAGGATCGTGTAGACGAAATGACTGAAATGTACAAAATGCAGACAGGTTCCACCAGTCTGCCCGAAGAATACCAGACTCAAATCCGTCAGTCTGTATTCGATGGTATGGTACAGGATATCGTTTTGAATGAAGCAACTTCCGAGTTAGGAATGGGAGTAGGTCCGGAAGAACTGTTCGATATGGTTCAGGGTGAAAACATTTCTCCGATGATCCAACAGATGCAGATGTTTGTGAATCCGCAGACAGGTGCATTTGACAAAACTGCATTATTAAATTTCTTAAAGACTATCGACGACGATAATATTGCCAACTATCCCGCTGACCAGCAGGCACAGTTGTTGCAGGGGCGTCAGTTCTGGATGTTCTGGGAAAAGAATATCAAACGTCAGCGTTTGGAACAGAAGTATACAACTCTGTTGAGTAAGGCTGTTTCTGCCAACAAACTGGATGCAAAAGATGCTTTCGATGGCTCGGCTGTAAGCTCTGATATCGTTTATGCAATGCAATCTTATGCTTCTATTCCTGATTCAACTATACAGGTAAGCAAGAGTGATATCGAAAAGCTGTACAATCAGCGTAAGGAGTTGTTCAAGCAGAAAGAAGGAAAAGTAATCAAATATATCGCTGTCGATATCCGTCCGAGCAAAGAAGACTACGACAAAGCAAGTGCTGAAATCGAATCTTTGAAGAGCGAGTTGGCTACTTCTGAAAAAGTGGCTGATTTGGTGACGGAAAATTCTGAAATACCTTATATGGACGCTTTCTTTACAGAGAATGCATTGGATCCTGAAATGAAGCAATTTGTAAAGACTGCAAATGTTGGTGACGTATACGGCCCTGTTTTTGAAAACGATAAATACAGATTGTTTAAGTTGGTCGATAAAACCGTTGCTCCTGACTCTGTGAAGGTCAGTCATATTATGTTGGCAAATACAGGCGATGAAGCTGCTATCAAAGCAAAAGCCGATAGTTTGTTGAATGTACTGAAGAAAGGTGGTGACTTTGTTGCCTTGGCAAAGGAATATTCAGCTGACCAGGCTGCTGAAAAAGGGGGTGAACTGGGCTGGTTTACTGAAGCGACAGCTTTGAGAGGTGTAAATGATGATTTCAAAAAAGCTGTTTTCTCGACTCCGGTCAATGACTATTCAATTGTAAAATCTTTGTATGGTACACATATCATCAAAGTTACCGATAAGACTACAAATGTAGACAAATACAAAGTAGCAGATATTGATATGACCGTATCTCCGAGTACAAAGACTTATGGTAACATCTATAATGAATTGAACCAGTTCATTTCAAAGAACCAGAATATAGATAAATTGGATGATGCCGCTAAAGAGGCCGGTTACAACTTGTTGTCAAATGTGACAGTAACTGCTAACGACCAGTTGCTGGGTTCTATCAAGAATTCCCGTCCGGTAATCCGTTGGGCGTTCCAGAACAACAAAGGCGATATTTCTGAAATTTTTGAATGTGACGATAAGTTTGTGATCGCAGCTATTCAGGGTACGTTGCCGGAAGGTTATCGTTCTTTGGAATCTGTTACTCCGATGTTGAAATCAGAGTTGATCGCTCAGAAGAAGGGTGAAAAGATCGCACAAGACCTGTCTGCTAAAAATCTGAGTTCTGTCGATGCTTATGCTCAGGCTATGAATTCTTCTGCAGATTCTGTTAAGTTCGTTAGCTTTGCAACACGCCGTATCGCAGGTATCGGGGTTGAGCCGAAGTTGAATGCAATGGTTTCCTTGGCTCAGAAAGATCAGTTGAGCGCTCCGGTTGTCGGCAACAACGGTGTATATGTGTTCAAGGTATACGAACAGAACAAGGACGCCAAGAATTATGACGAAGCTGCTGAAATCAAAGCATTGGATGCTTCTAATGCTTACCGTTTTGGTTTCCAGGCTATTCAGTCATTGGTTAACAAAGCTGATGTGGAAGATAACCGTATCCGCTTTTATTGATCGTTGAACTGTTTGCGGCAGGAGAGACTGCCGTCCATTATAGGGACCCGCCAATCGCAACCGATTGGCGGTTTTTTTATATCTTTGCATGAAAGAAACACAAGAAGGATCATGAATGAGAAAAGACGTTTATTGGGAATGACTTTGGATGAGCTGAAAGGAGTGGCTTTTGAAGCCGGACTTCCAGGCTATGCAGCTAAGCAGATGGCTGACTGGCTGTATAAAAAAAAAGTGACTTCTATTGCAGCGATGACGAATATAGCCTCGGCGAAACGTGCCTTGTTGGAGAAAAACTTTGAGGTGGGGGCCGTACCTCCTTCCGACTTGATGAAGTCGGTGGACGGGACGATCAAGTATTTGTATCCTGCCGGTCCTGGTAATTTTGTTGAATCCGTGTACATTCCGACGGAAGACAGGGCGACATTGTGTGTTTCCTCCCAGGTCGGATGTAAAATGAATTGCCTTTTCTGTATGACCGGTAAACAGGGGTTTACCAAGAATTTGTCAGCTAATGAGATTCTGAACCAGATACAATCCTTGCCGGAAACGGAAGAATTGACTAATATCGTTTTTATGGGAATGGGCGAACCTCTGGACAATGTGGATGAACTGTTCAAAGTATTGGAAATCTTGACCGCCTCTTATGGATACGCCTGGAGTCCGAAGCGAATCACGGTTTCGACTATAGGGGTAGCCAAAGGGTTAAAACGGTTTCTTGAAGAGAGTGACTGCCATTTGGCTGTCAGCTTGCATTCGCCTTATCCGGACGAACGGCGATCTTTGATGCCGGTTGAAAAGGCTTTTCCTGCGTGTGATATTATCGAGACGATCAAGCAATATGATTTTACGCATCAACGTCGTGTTTCATTCGAATACATTGTTTTTAAAAATTTGAATGATGATCTTCAACATGCGAAGGCTTTGGTTTGTTTATTAGATAAAGTTCCCTGCAGAGTCAATCTGATCCGTTTTCATGCAATCCCTAATGTGTCGTTGGAAAGTTCGGACTTGGCAAGAATGGAGGCGTTCCGGGACACGTTGAATGCAGCCGGTATCGTTTGTACGATCCGAGCATCACGAGGAGAAGATATATTTGCCGCATGCGGGATGCTTTCTACGGCGAAGAAACAACAAAAAGAATAGAAATGGTTTCTTTTGAGGGAAAAGAAGCTATATTTGTATAACAAAAAAAATAAACGGGTATGAAAACACATTCTTTATTGATCAGCTTTTTAATGCTTCTTGTCATTATGGGAGCATGTAGTTCGGGCCCAGTGATGAGAAATGCTACCGGTTTCGCCTATGAAATTGTTGTGACGATGGATAAAGCTGATTGGGATGCTCCTGCCGGAAAGGCTATCAAAGCCGAATTGACTTCCGATATTCCAGGATTGCCACAGGCTGAACCTGCCTTTAAGATCACCTATGTGACTCCTGACCAGTTTAACGGTTTGTTAACATATGTGCGCAATGTTTTGATTGTTAGGATAGATAAGTCTCAGTATACGAAAGTTTCACTGAACTATGAGAATAATCGTTGGGCGAAAGGTCAGGTAGTGATGACATTGACAGCTCCTGACGATGCAGCCATTCTTGAATACGTAAAGGCTCATCCGCGGAACATAGTGGAATTTTTTACCAAGTGCGAAAGAAACCGTACGATCGGACAATTGGAGAAGGAACATAGTCCGGTGGTTATGGATCACGTGAAGGACCGTTTTAACGTCATGTTGAGTGCTCCGGCAAATATGACCTATTTCCGTGACACGACCGGCTTTTTCTGGGCTTCCAATAATGCCAATACTGGGCGTACGGATATTGTTGTCTATGATTTCCCATATAAGGATGCTGATACTTTCACAGCCGACTATCTGATTGCAAAACGTGACTCTGTCATGAAGCTGAATATGCCGGGGACGTTTCCCGGATCTTATATGGCTACGGATACAGCTTGGGTAACTTATAATCCGACAACGGTAAATGGTAAATATTGTGGTGTGTTGCGCGGTTTATGGCATATGAAAGGCGATATGATGGGAGGACCATTTGTCAGTCATGCACGTTTGGACGAAAAGAACAACCGGGTTGTAGTCGTTGAAGGCTTTGTATTCGCCCCGGAGACGGATAAGCGCAATTTTATCCGCCGTATCGAATCTGCATTGTATACCTTGCGTCTGCCTGGTGAATTTGAAGAAACACAGGTAGAGAAACTGGATGTTTCCGAAGAAAAGTAACAAAAGATTTGTGGTTTGTGATTTAGAGCAGCGATGGAATAAATCATAAATCATAAATCATAAATCAAAATATATGGAAGAACGATTGGTTAAGGTGGGCATAACCCATGGAGATATAAATGGTATCGGTTACGAGGTGATACTGAAAACATTGTCGGATACTCGTATAGCCGAACTTTGCACGCCGGTCATTTACGGCTCGTCAAAGATTGCCGCTTATCACCGGAAGGTCTTGGAATTGCCTGCTGTGAATTTAAGCATCATTGCACAGGCTGAAGATGCCGGGGCAAACCGGGTGAATATTATCAACTGTGTGGATGACGAGACTAAAGTAGAGTTGTGTCAATCTACAACTGCTGCCGGTGAAGCCGCTTATCTGGCTTTGGAGGCTGCCGTTACCGACTTGAAACGCGGTGCGGTGGATGTATTGGTAACGGCTCCGATCAATAAGCACAACATACAGAATGAACAATTTCATTTTCCCGGTCACACAGAATATCTGGAACAATGTTTCGGTGGTTTGGGAAAAAAGGCATTGATGATTCTGATGAAAGATAATCTTCGCGTTGCCTTGGTAACGGGACATATCCCATTAGCACAGGTCGCATCAAAGATTACCGTTGAAGATATTGTGTCCAAATTGCGTATTTTTAATCAGTCACTTAGGCAAGATTTCGGAATCGTGCGTCCCCGTATAGCTGTCCTTGCTTTGAATCCGCACGCTGGAGATGCCGGATTGTTAGGTAAGGAGGAAGAAGAAATCATTATTCCGGCTATCCAGGAAGCAGAAAAGAAGGGAGTAATGTCTTTCGGACCGTATGCTGCTGACGGTTTCTTTGGTTCGCAAGTGTACGATAAATTCGATGGTGTACTGGCTATGTATCATGATCAGGGCTTGGCTCCGTTTAAAACGCTGGCGATGGATGACGGTGTTAATTATACGGCGGGTCTATCAATCGTACGGACTTCACCGGCTCATGGTACGGCTTATGATATTGCCGGCCAGAATGTGGCCTCTGAAGAATCTTTCCGTCAGGCCCTATATGCTGCATTGGATATTTACCGGAATCGTATCCGTTATCGTGAGGCAACAGCCAACCCTCTGCGCAAGCAGTATTTCGATAAAGGAGGTGACAATGAAAAGCTCGACCTGACAAAAGAGGAAGACGAATAACCAGAAGCCCGGAAGTCATTTGAATACTAAAAAACCATTTCTTGCTTTATGGATAAAGCAGGAAATGGTTTTTGTTTTTTTGTCCGTAGTCGAAAAGTAAGAGAGAGGTATTTTTGTTGTAAGAGCCTGTTTAGTCGTTCGTTAGTTGAAGTTGTGTCATTCTTGTATTTTACTTAAGTATATAGTTGTGGATATGAGGCGGAGAGAGAGAATGCCCAAACTGAATCAGGACGAGAGTCCTTTTTACCGCCATTTTTTTTTTGATAGGAAAAGTTTGTGTAAGTTTGCGGTTTCAAAAGGATATTAAGTATTATGTTTAAGGATAAAACGATTGTGTATACATCAGGAACATTCGATATGTTCCATTACAACCATCTTCGGATGATAAATTATGCCCGCAGCCTTGCGGATATTTTGATTGTGGGGGTGAGTACGGATGAATTGGTGTCTTCTTATAAGGCGAAGCCGATCATTCCTTTTACGGAACGTCTGCAAATCATCGAAGCATTGAAAACTCCCGATATTGTCATTCCACAACATACGTTGGATCATTCCGAAATAGTCAAAAAGCTGAATATCGACGCTTTTGTCGTGGGAGACGATTGGTATGGCAAGTATGATTATTTGAAAGACTTGGGCGTTCAGGTATTCTATTTCCCTTACGGGACAGGAGTGTCCTCTTCCAACTTGAAGAAAACGATCCATGATTCATATGAAGCGAATTTGAAGTCTCAACGGCAATCCAAACCTGAATCTGTTAAAGGCTTCGGTGAAAAAGAATAAGGGTGATGATGGAAAAAAGGGTATTGATTACCGGAGGGACGAAGGGGATAGGCAGAGCGGTTGCCGAATGTTTGGCAAAAGCTGGCTACAGCCTGATTTTGACTTATGCTTCGGATAAAGAAGAGGCTCTTCGGGTGGCAGACGGTTTGCTGCAGCAATACAAAGTGGAGGTTCTTACGCTTCAGGCCGATATTTCCGATCGGAAATCAATCAAAAAGATAGAATCATTTCTAACCGGGTGCTCTATGCGCTTGGATGCGGTGATCTTTAATGCCGGCCTGACCTGTCGTGACTCGTTTGAGGATTTGGATATAGTAGAATGGGAACGGGTGTTTTTTGCCAATGTGCATTTCCCTGTCTTCCTGTTGCAACGCATTGTCGGTTTGATTAATAAGGGAGGAAGCATTGTCTTTACCGGTTCTCTGATGGGGATACAGCCCCATTCGGTTTCACTGGTGTATGGCGTGACGAAGAGTGCCGTGCATGCGTTGGTGAAGAATATGGTGAAGTTCCTGGTTCCGTATGAGTTGCGTGTGAATGCTGTGGCTCCCGGTTTTGTGGATACCGAATGGCAGAAAACGAAACCCGCTGAAATACGTCGTAATATAGAGAACAAGGTTTCATTAGGGCGTTTCTGTGATCCGGAGGAACTGGCGGAAGTTTATAGAATGTTAGTAGAAAATAGTTATTTTAATGGCGAAGTGATCGTCGTCGATGGCGGTTATTCGTATAAATAGAAGATAAATGAGCGACTTGGATAAAGAGTACGAGGCTTCGTTGAAGTCGATAGAAACAGAAAATAAGATTGACCGGATTTTTTATCGTCCTATCGGTTTTCGTATTGCCCGTATGTTAAGGGGTACAGGTATTACGCCTAATATGGTGACTGTTGTCTCTATTTTTGTAGGGGCGGCAGTCGGTTTCTTTTTTTATCATGATGATCTGATTTACAATGTTTGCGGTATCCTGTTGCTGGTATGTGCAAATATCCTAGACTGCGTGGACGGGCAGTTGGCCCGCCTGACGGGAATCAAATCGGCGATCGGTCGTATCTTGGATGGTTTTGCCGGGGATATCTGGTTTACGTGTATTTATGTCGGTTTCGCCCTTCGTCTGTCTCATGATTACGGAACGGACTGGTTCTTTGCCTTGGCGGTTCTTTCCGGTTTGTCACATTTGGTACAGGCGAATATCACGGACTATTACAAGACACTTCATTTGTATTTCATCAGCAAGGATAAAGGTGCGGAGTTCCAGTCGCTGGAACAGGTACGTGCCCGCCATAAGGAAATGAAATATGGTATCAATAAATTTTTCTATTTCCTCTATCGTGGCTATACGCTTTTGCAGGTGAAAGCTACTCCGTCCTTGCAGGGTATGCTTCGCAGCTTGCATGCACGGTATGGAGATGATATTCCGGAAGATATCCGTATCCGTTTCCGCAAACAAAGCAAGGAACTGATGCACATGGTAGACCTTTTGACTTTTAACGGACGTACGATCGTGATGTTCGTCGTGGTTCTGGTCGGTGAGGTTTGGGTTTATTTCTTGTATGAGATAATCGTATTGAACATCGTTTTGTTGCTCGCCATGAGAAAGCATGAACAGATGTGTGCAACATTCTATAAATAAGAATTTATGAAAGAGAGCGTTGTAGACATACATGATTTACAGGAAGCTGCCCCGTTCTTTAAAAGTCGTTTCGGCTCTTTTCTGGGGAAAGTGCTGATCAAATGGTTGAGTATCGATAAGGTAAACAAGGCTCATGCCCATAACTGCCATTTGCGGGGAGCGGAGTTCACAACAGCCTTGCTGAACGACCCGTTGATCGATATTAAATATGATCTACATAACGCCGAGGTGCTGGATCATCTGCCCGAAGGCGCTTTCGCTACAGTTTCGAACCATCCTATCGGATCGATAGACGGGATTATGTTGATCGATATATTCGCTTCACGCCGTCCGGATTTCAAAGTAATGGTAAACGGCGTATTGACCAAAATCGGGGCCATGGGAGATAATTTCGTGTCCGTCAAGCCAGACTCCAATAACCAGGGGGCTAATCTGAAGAATATAAACGGGGTCCGTATATCCCTGCAACAACTGAAAGAGGGGCATCCGATGGGTTTTTTCCCTGCCGGGGGGATCTCGATGTATAATAAGAAGACGAAGAAAATACAGGATTTGCCTTGGACGCACAGTGTGATTCGTCTGATCCGGAAAGCGAAAGTGCCTGTATATCCTGTTTATTTCGATTTCCTGAATTCCCGCTTTTTCTATTGGCTGGGCCGGATTGACTGGCGTATCCGTACGTTGCGCATACCAGCCGAGGCCTTTAACAAGCGCGGGCGTACGGTCGATGTTTATATCGGTGAGCCTGTTTCTCCAGAAGAAATCCAAAATATTGCCGACGACAAAGACCTGGCCGAGTTTTTATATCAACGTACGTACGCTGCTAAAAAATAACAAACCTGTATAGAAACCGCCTTCGGATTTCGGTTAATTGGATTAAGATTTGTAATTTTGGCAGATAAAACTGAAATAATTACAGATAGTAGAAGAAATATGATAAAGGTTGACGTGCAGCAGATAAAACAGCGTTTTGGAATTATCGGTAATAATGCCGGGCTGAACCGGGCTATCGATGTTGCCCTACAGGTCGCTCCGACAGATTTGTCTGTGCTGATTACCGGTGAAAGTGGTGTCGGTAAAGAAACTTTTCCTCAGATTATACATCAGAACAGCCCGCGTAAACATGGGCAATACATAGCGGTGAACTGTGGTGCCATTCCTGAAGGTACGATTGACTCGGAATTGTTCGGACACGAAAAAGGTTCTTTTACAGGAGCGTTGTCTGACCGTAAAGGCTATTTCGAGGTTGCGGATGGCGGGACGATCTTCCTGGATGAAGTAGGAGAGCTGCCCACTCCTACGCAGGCACGTTTGTTGCGTGTTTTGGAGACGGGAGAGTTTATCCGTGTCGGTTCATCCAAAGTCCAAAAGACGAATGTCCGTATCGTCGCGGCGACAAACGTCAATCTGACGCAAGCTGTAGCGGAAGGAAAATTCCGTGAAGATTTGTTTTACCGTCTGAGCACGGTGCCTATCCAGGTTCCTCCTTTACGTGAGCGCGGTGAGGATATCATCTTGCTTTTCCGGAAATTTGCCAGCGATTGCGCGGAGAAGTACCGGATGCCGCGGATCCGTTTGGATGAGGAAGCCCGCCAGTTGATGCTTTCCTACCGTTGGCCGGGGAATGTCCGGGAACTGAAAAACATAACGGAGCGTATTTCTGTTATCGAGGAAAACCGGGATATCACCGCTTCAGTGCTTCGCTTGTATCTACCCGATCTGAATATCGAGAAATATCCGGTCCTAGTCAAACAGGATTCCGATCAGAAGATATTCAACAGCGAACGGGAGATTCTATATCAAGTGCTGTTTGACATGAAGAAAGATGTCAACGAACTTAAGAAGCTGGTACACGACATCATGGGAGGCAAGATGCCAATCGAGATGCCGGAAGAGCCGGCGGCTTATCCCCATCCGATCCATACCGTCCATCCGGTTCCTTCTATTCAGGAAGCCGAAGCAGTGGAAGAGGAGGAGAGCCTGTCGCTGGAAGAAGTCGAGAAAGAGATGATCCGAAAGGCCTTGGAGAAACATAACGGTCGCCGTAAGAATGCCGCTGCCGACCTGAAGATATCGGAACGGACACTTTACAGAAAAATAAAAGAATATAATCTGGAATAAAAGATGTTGAAGATTAATAAGATATGGCTTTTCTGCCTGATCGGGCTGATTGTGACGGCTTGTTCGATCTCCTATAAGTTTAATGGAGCTTCTATTGATTATACGAAGGTCAAGACGATCACGATCAAGGATTTCCCGAACCAGGCTCCGTTAGTCTATCCGCCCCTTTCGCAAAAGTTTACGGAAGCATTGAAGGATATTTATATCCGTCAGACCCGTCTGCAGTTGGTGGGGAGCAACGGCGACTTGGACCTGGAGGGTGAAATTACGGGCTATGACCTGACTCCTATGGCTGTAAAAGAAGATGCTTATGCCTCACAGACCAAGTTGACGATTACGGTTCGGGTTCGTTATGCCAACCGGGTGAATCCGGATGAGGATTTTGAGCAGAGCTTTTCGGCATACCGTGAATTCGATGCGACTCAGATGTTGCAACAGGTACAGGACCAGTTATCGGAAGAGATTATTGACGAGCTTGTCGATCAAATTTATAATGCAACGGTTGCCAACTGGTAAAAATGAAAGCTGCTGATCTATATCGACTAATGGAGAGCCCGGCCCTGCTGACTGAGGATACACTTCAGCAGTTAAAGCAGATCGTCGATGAATTCCCATATTTCCAGATTGCCCGGATGCTTTACCTGAAGAACCTGGCGGTCTTGAACGATATACGTTTTGGCGCAGAATTGAAGAAGATGGCAATCTATGTCCCTGACCGTAGGAAGTTGTTCACCCTGATAGAAGGTGAACGGTTCGGTTTGCAGCTCCAGTCAGCGAAAGAGGAAAATCCAACCCGTGAAGATGCTTTTTCACTGATCGATGCTTTCCTGTCCAATCGTGAGGAGGAAGAACCGAAGACGGATGCGTCTCTTCTGTTCCAGCCGTCCGTTTCGTCGGATTACATCTATTGGTCATTGACGAAGGAAAACGGGCAGGTGGAGGAAAAAGAAGAGGAAGAAGAAGTCCGTTTGCAACATCACGATCTGATCGATTCTTTTATAAAAAATGAAGAACAGCGGACTCCCGGCAGTGGTCTGAACCTGGATATGGAGACAACCGGAGCACCTGTTCCCGGAAATCTGGCGGAGTTGGAGGAGAACCAGCATAAACCGCTGGATGACTCCTATTTTACGGAAACATTAGCTCATATTTATGTAAAACAGAAGCGATATGAGAAGGCATTGCAAATAATTAAAAACTTAAACTTGAAATATCCAGAAAAAAATGTTTACTTTGCAGACCAAATCAGATTTCTGGAAAAGTTGATTATTAACACTAAAAAATAAAACAAAGATGTACGTATTTATTTCTATCTTAATCCTGATCGCATCTATACTATTGATCTTGATTGTATTGATTCAGAACTCGAAAGGTGGAGGTCTGGCTTCAGGATTCTCTTCTTCCAACCAAATTATGGGGGTACGCAAAACCACAGACTTTCTTGAAAAAGCAACCTGGACTCTTGCCGGCACTGTTGTTGTTTTAAGTATTGTGATTACTGCTTTTATTCCGAGAGCTCAGCACGCGAATCAGTCTGAAATCAAAGAACAGATAAATAATGCCGTAACAATCGATCCGAATACGGTTGCTCCTGACTTTGGCACTGCCCAGCAACCTGCGACAGCTCCCGTTTCTTCTTCTGAAGAAGAAGCTCCGGCTAACTAATAGAAAACGGATTTTCGATATAATGAAGAGGTTTCCTGCAACAAGGATGCCTCTTTTTTTGTTTTGTTTGATAGAATTATCGATAAGTGGATAGAAATAATTTATCATGAACGATACATATTTCTTCGTATCTTTGTCGTTACAGGCAGATAGGCCTGTCTTAAATCGTAAACAAATATGGACATGATTAACTTTGATGGATTGTTGATAGGTATTGCTACCTTTTTGATTATTGGGCTTTTTCATCCGGTTGTGGTGAAAGCGGAATATTATTGGGGCACGAAATGCTGGTGGATCTTTCTTGTTTTGGGAATAGCGGGAACTGTCGCTTCCCTGCTGGTTGAAAGCGTTTTCGTCTCGGCTATCTGCGGCGTCTTTGCCTTTTCCTCTTTCTGGACGATAAAGGAAGTTTTCGAGCAGGAAGAGCGCGTCTTGAAAGGCTGGTTTCCAAAGAATCCTAAACGTACTTATCCGGAGCAAAAGCCTTAATCAGGCTTTTCAAGCAGAAGAACTGGTTACGATATCTTACCGACACCGCCTAAAACCAATCCTCAGGTAACCGGTAGACTAAGCCGTTTCATGCCATCAACTAAGTCAAAACACCCCAGAAACTAAATGATAACATATCGTAAAGTATCTGTTGGTAGTTACTATTTATAGACGATACGTAGTACTACCAATAGACGATATGTGGTACTACGTATCGTCTATTGGTAGTACTACATATGAATAATATGAAGTATGTCTTGAATTAGTTTACTATGACTTTTGAGATAGTTTACGGTATGTTACGGATCAGTTGCTCCATGAGAACAGGCGATAGTGTCGGGGCTTTTTATGTATTTCCGTACATTTCAGGAAAGACTGAACCAACTTCAGATATTATCCGTACCTTTGTCACGTTAAATATTATTCGTATGAAAACAAAGAAAAAAGATTCATTTATGGATTACATCAAAGCGAACCGAAAAGGAAGTAGGGAAGCAGAGATTGAGAATCACGGTCATCCGGTCAGTTTCAACCGGGTACATGTATCGAAAAAGGTTTATAACCGTAAAAGAGATAAGGCAGATGCCCGGAGGCATCTGCCTTATTTGTACATTGTCGTTTGCGACAATTAGTGCTGGTGGTTGTGTACCGGATATTTTTCCTTAAACCACTCAACCAATTTTCCGTCTTTGAAACTTAACAGGTAATACCCTTCCGTATTTTCAGTCATGGAAGCCGTCTTGTAGCTGATGGTTTCGATCGAACCTTCGGAGGTCATGCGGGCACCTGCCGATTCGAAATCTTTTCCCAATATGGAGATCACTTTCTTTTTGGTCATGCCTAATTCGATGTCTTTCATCTTACTATCCATTTGATAGGGTTGCATGAGCGTTCCGCAACTTGTCAGCAGGAATGTGGCCAGTAGTACATACAGCCATTTCATCTTTTTCATATATCCTTGTTTTTGTAGTTAGTAAACACAATGACAAAAGTAGTGATATTCATTGAAGAAAGGAGTGTTTTTACTTCAATATCTTTAGAAAATGAAAGATGAAACCAATCAAGGGGTGGGCAAGTCATATACATATATGGCATCTTCAGTGTCTCCGTCTACGGCATATAGTTTCTTTTCTTTTTCGGATATCGCCCCAATAGATGATGGATGGATCCTTCCAAAGGAATGTAAATAAATGCAGACTGCCAAATAAAAAAAGAGGAAAACCTTTCGATTTTCCTCTTCTTGAGAGCGGAAGACGGGGCTCAAACCCGCGACCCTCAGCTTGGAAGGCTAATGCTCT
>OIEL01000587.1_pt1 | contig 20110 bp, 15 predicted proteins | sample 1581731 | NCBI WGS metagenome assembly OIEL01 (sample SAMN01760977, study PRJEB22395) | human gut metagenome | reverse complement strand
CGACGCTGGGTGATAATTTGTTCGGGGAGGGAGTTCCGAGTAAGTTGGTTTATAAAAAATAACCCTGACACTCCCTTGGAGTGATCCTTTCAAAAAGTAGTATGGGTAAAACATTAACAATATCGTAAAAGAGTTCGGCATTGCGCCGGACTCTTTTCTTTTACCCTTTATTTAATTCTTTCTTTTGTTTGCGCTCTTGCTTCTTCCTATTCACCTCTTCCAGAGTATATCTGTTTGCTTTCATTGTTATCTTATATCCCCAAAACAGTCCTATAAAAAATAACATTAGTAAATTGTATAATATTGAGTTATATTCCAAATTGAAAGTTATATATAAAACTAAAAACCAGCAATATAATTGCACTATTATTTTATCTGAATTGAGATACAACGTCCGAATAATCCCCTTTTCCTTTAATGGCCGTCGAGGAATCTCTATATAAGAAAATAGATAACTCATCATTCCCCCTATCGCTATAATTGCAAATGCAGTTGCAAGTATTATCCTGATAATAAAGATTAGAGAAGGATATTCTTCTAAAAAAGAAGAGAAAACGCAATAAGGAATCATCATAATACTGAACCACACTACCGCCTTTTTATATATTGCTATCAATAAATATCTCATATAATTAAATTAGTCGATAGAAAATATTTGTTACTATTTAATTTATCACTTCAAGACAAGAACCTTATTTTTTCTGTCTTTTACGTGCCTGATCCAATAAATATCGATTAGCATTTATTGCTATTCGATTTCCAATATACAATCCAAACATTAACAATATCAAATAAGCATATCCGATTTGCTTATGATGGAAAAGCACATATAGTGCCAAAAATACAGAATACATAAGTTCTATATTTTCGCAGAATTGAAAATAAGCACCTCTAAACATACTATTTGTTTTTAATTTCTTGTCCTCCAGATACTTGTTCTTAAATATAAAGTTTAATGTCTTACCTATCAGCCATATTATCCACGAAACCAATAACAATAACACAACGATAAGCATTAAGTCAAATTCTCCAAATTTAGGATGAAAGAAACAATAGATAATCATTAGAATACTATTGAGAAGAGTAATTCTCTTGAATAGAGTTATAAAAAAATTCCTCATGTCTTTTTATTTTGATATTAGATTTAAAAACGACCTAAATCTGTAGATATTTCTTTCAATGAGCTAAAATCTGTTTTCCACATATCAAGTTCATACATATTCCCTTCTCTATCCAGATATAAAGATGCTATTACTGTCACCCCATCCGTATCTTTAAATTGGCAATCACTTATTTGAGAGCCCAAAAATCGTTCTTTGCCAGTAACTCCAGGTGGATATAAAGACAAACTCCCCATTCCACCATCAGGTAAATCGGACACCAATAACTCTTCTTTCCAATTAAACGAAAGATTGATATTTGACTTGGCAATAAGCTCTTCTAAGATACTTTCCTCCAGTTTTGTTAACTGTCTTTTTTTAATCAGCTCCATGTGTTTTCCCAATATTATATTTGCTATAACTTTTAATATTTATACCAGACCACGATTAACTCTTTTCTTTACTATCCTTCAGTTTATCCTCAAGGTCTATCTTGCCCAGTAAATTTAAACAATTATATTGAATATCAGCAATCTTTTTATTCAAATCTTTCAATAAATTGCTCTTGCATCATAATAGCACTACACACTATTTATTCCTTCTTTACCTAAACTGGGCTAAGTAAGTAAAGTTATCACCAATAAAAGAAATTACCCTGATATAAATTGATGATTAGCCAACTTATGTCAGGGTAAAACAAGATAAATATTCTATATCAACTATTCTTTAGAAAAATAATCTTCTGGCAATTTTGTTACAAATTGGATCATTTGAATATCTCTATTTAGAAGAAAAGTATCTAAAGCACAACCTAGTTTATTCAGATAGATACTTTGTTTTATTCTGCTTTTTGATGGAGAATATAGCTGATATCCTCTGTCTCTATCATATCTTAAAAGGCAGGGTTGGAATTTACTCCGCTGCATAGTATCTGTTACATATTTATCACGTATTTCTTTTCTTATGATATAAAATTCTTCTTCGTAATCAAAATCTTTACTGCAATAACCCGAAGAATTATAAAAATAAGTAAAAAGAGAACTTTTCTTTTTTATCATTTCACATAAATCAAATTTAAACTTCATCCATTTTTTACCTTTCCAAAAAACATCCATTGATTCGTTCTTTATTTCAAATGAAATATCATCCTTATGCATGGATAAATATTGCAACAAATCTTCGCGTCCTGTTCTTTTTTTATTAATAGACTTTTCAAAATCACTAAATGATGAGAATGTGTTATCATTAGCATCATCTATCATTTTCCAACAAAAATTCTTCAATTCCTCGACAGATGGATATTTCAAGTTGGCGCGATAATACCATTTTACATGACTATATAAGTCAAACTTAAAGTCATAGTCAATAGAATTACCACTTTCTGAAGGCAGACTTTTGCAGCTATATATAACTAGAAAAAGTCCTGTAATTGCATAAACTAAAAATCTTTTCATTTTTCTCTATTAAAAAACAATCGGTTATATTTATCAACTAATGTATTGGCTGCAGACTTAGAATATTTTAGATGAAGTATATCAACCCCTTTTTTATTCATAAATCTAATATGGTAAGCTTTTTGCCCATTCTGCCAACCTCCAATATCTTTCGGCATATCTCTGTCTCCAACCCAATTTTCCATATACCCTTTCATTGCTCCTTTACCACCTAAGACATTATACAATCCACTACTACTTCCTTCATACTCTATATTATATTCATTTCTATGTGTATCAAGACCTAAATATCTAGATTCTTTTGAGTTTATTCCTTCAATAGAGAAGTCTGTAGTTGGATTTCCAGTATCTTCTCCTCCAAAAGAATTATTCACTTTTTTCTCTGCAATAGCAGATGTCAAAATTGCATTATCAATCTTCTGATACACAGCACCCTCAAAAGAGTCTGCCACTTTTTTACTTCCGAATAAACTATAATAAATATTATTTTCCGTATGTGTAACTCCTAAATACATTCCATTTCTCACTACTTTATTTAAATCTTTCTGCGAGTGAATATCTGCGCTATAGGAATATTTCCAAATTCCTTCTTCATTTTGAACTTTATACCAATCTTTACCATCTGGATCAATATACTTTACAGGATTATTCGCACAATAATTATATGGACTTACTCCATAATACTTTTCACTTGATGGATCCATCACATGCCATCTTCCCAATGCCGCATCATACATTCTCGCTCCATAATCATACCAATCCAGTCCGCCTTTTCTATCCAGTTCTTTCCCATTGTACTTGTAAGGCTGAACAGAGGAAGTTGAAGCAAAGATACCGCCAAACGGATAATAATGATTCACTTCTTCCACTACCCCATCCTGCGATACAACCACACGATTGTTACCTTGATGATCCTGCAAGTAATAATGATACTTATTATCATTCAAAGATACGAATCCGGCATCTGTCAATAAAGTCTTAGGAGTCCCATTTTCATAGATCACATTACCGCAATAATCGGTAGTAGTTGTATTTCCTGCGATACTATGAACAACACGTAGTTTGGTGCCTGCTACATCATAAAGGTAAGAAATAGAGCTGCCATCTTCGAACTCTATACGGTTCGGTAAATTTAGGTAATTATATTGAATATTGATTATCTTTTTATTCAAATCTTTCGATAAATTACCATTGGCGTCATAAAAGTACTCTGTATTCTGTTTTACTCCGTCTTTAAAATTAAAATTATCACCAAAAGCGGAACCCGAAACAGAATCATCAACCCTTTTCAGTTGGTTGCCACTCAAGGTGACGGACAGATTATCTACTAATCCGTAACCATTGGCAGAAGTTTGTCCAGATCGTTTCAATCCCAAGATATTACCATTTTTGTCGTAACCCGTTATTTGCTCATTGAAGCGGTTGACATTCAGAGAGAGAGTTTCACCCTCACCATAGGTAGCATTTTTTAGCCGGGATAAAAGATCGTATTCAAAACGATAACCCCGAATGTCTGGGTTCGCACTGGTTTTCCAGGTCATACTACTGATATTTCCGTTATAACAAGGTATGCCGATACCATCCGTATAATATAGTTTCTGGGAAAATAACGGACTTTCGATAGAGGTCAGCCAACCACGTAAATTATAACGGTTGGTTGAGGTTAGTGAATGGTTCCCGTTCACTCTTTTGACATTGGCGATGTGTCCCAACTCATCATAATTATACCTAAGAGTATCAGATACCAAGTCATTCACCAAACGAGCTTCTGTCAACAGACGTCCGGCATGGTCATAAGTTTTAGTTTGGACAAGTGAGATATTTTCTACTTTGTCATTGGATGCTGTAATGTGGTCGCAGAAATCATACGCCATGTTCTGAACGTGCACCTTACCATTTATATCCGTGCTACGTACTTGCACCGGACGTTGAAAATAATCATAATAGGTACTGGTGCAAAGCATTTGATCTGTACCGATAATCCGTGTCATCACTCCAGTCTGCAAATTCTTGCAGTTCAGTTGTTCAGAGTCGTCTCCAAATCGATGTCCATAATCATTGCTATCTATATAATCCATTGCTGCAGTGAAGCAAGAATTAGCCTTTTTATATTGATAGGTATCATAATATGCCACCTTTTGGATATTCAGGCTGTCCATTTTTAAATAACTGCTAAAAAGATAACCATAATGGTTGTTTGGCTTATCCGGAGCAAACTCAACAGATGCAGAGCTGCTGTATGACATCATACCTTTATAAATGCCAGTCACTACTTCTCTTCTCAACTTATCATAAAAAGTACATTTCCATTCGTTCCTTTTGCGCATCTCCCCATCTCGACTTCTCAATAATTTTCCGTCCTTGTCGAAATACATGTCTATCCATTCCGCACCAGGAAGTTTCTTACCTCTATAATGGTTGAGCTCATCATAGCGATATTGATAGGCATAAAGATCTAATGCATCTTTCTGCCCAAGCGTCTGTAAACTGCTGACTGCCATCGGTGGAAGAACAAAAGCCAGATTCCCGAAATCATCATATACTTGATAAGTATCCAGCGTATCTGCACCACTGATGGTACGTGATACAATGGTTTGTTCCAATTTATTGGTATAGGTAAGTGTAGGAAGCCCTGCTTCATCTTTTTTTTCTTCCACTACCAATTCTCCGGTTGCATAAAATCCTTTTTGCGACAGAACGGGATTATCTTTTTCTCCGTTCACCTCAAATAGTCGAATCTGTGATGTTCCTGAATTTGTCTGATAAGAAACCTTTTCACTATGCCCCGTAGTATGCCAGTCTTTTCCAGGATTGTATTTCTCTGTCAATCGGTTCAGGGGTGAACCGTCATACAGAGATTTTTCACAAGCATACTCATCATTATACAATTCAAGAATATGCTTTCTGAAATCGGATGATGAAACATAGTCGCCCGAACCGGGACAAACAGCCGGAAGCCATGAACAACTATCACGATACATCCTATCGTACTCCTTTCTGTTTACCAGGCTGTTTAATGCAGGAGTTATACCGTATTGTATTGTCTGTTCTGTCCTGCCGAATGGATCAAGATAATCTATTTCACGAGTGGCGCTCAACGGTCCCTGCAAATCGGAAGCAAAAGGAGTGTTAATTATACTTTTCTCTGTTGACACATAATTCTTTATATCCGACAATTGTTGAACAGACTTTTTCCCTTTCACTTTTATAACAATAGTACCATTTCCTCCTTCTGTTACAAAAAAGTAAGTACCCGGAGATAACCCAAATACATCAAGACTTGTCAAGTAATCATCTTTCTCCTCTTTCCTAACTAGATGACGGGTAGAATCGTATAAGGTGATATTGTTCAGATACTCTTCTGATATGATGGATATATCCATCGTATCTTTTATTGTGAAACGATGATATACACAAGGCCTTGAAGAAGATCCCGAAGGAACAAACATATATGGATAATAGAAAGTGCTATAATCCAGGCTATCCGAAAAACTTCCGACCTCCAAAGGGTGTTCCCAATCAATTCCCGCATTATCAACAATACCTGTTACACGTAGTTTAGGTTTCCGATATGCAGAATCCGGATAGTAAGCATGAATATAAAAATCACCTACACCACATCTGAAATCTTTAATTTGCGGTAAAGAGTTCTCATTTAGTGGATATTCATTGCTACTAACCAACGATCGATAAAGAGTTTCCATTTTTAGAATGGGATTTACACCTATAGTGTCCAAAGGAACTACACTTATCATATTGATACTATCCAAACTAAATTTACAATATACATCTCCACCGCTAAAAGTTCCGAGTCTTATTTCTTGAGAAAAATTCCTCGTAAAATGTCCTATATCAACAGATGTATATTCATTTACTCCCACCGGAGATAAATAAATGTTGGTTTCAAGCCTCTTGGTAGGTTTTTTCGTATCCTCTGACGCTACACTATAAAGCTCATATTCGCCAGGTTCTAAGACTTCATACAATACAGGAGAGTGAAGATGTACTTGTGTAAGGTCTTCGTCAAAAGTAAAATTAAATTTATCCTGATTACTAAGTACCTCCTTTACTTTGTGACTATCACTACTATAACTTTTCTTTCTGAATCTACCGGTAGAGTTTAATGGTCTATAATTGAGACGGAACGAGGTATAATCCGTGTCAGTCCCCATCATATTAGCCATAAATAAAGTGGACCTGTCCTGTATGGTAAAAGTATAGATAACGTAATTATGAAGCTCACCTTCGTAGAATATATAACGAGGAACATCACTAAAATGAGCGATTTCCGGCTCTTTATAAATATCTGCAAAATGCATCCTTTTATCAACCAACTGTGGATTATTACGACCATCCACCGCCATTAATGCGCAAAACAAGAATAAGAAAAATATTAAATGCCTTTTCATAATTATCTGTTATTTAGAATAATGATATCTGTTATATTCCATCAATTGAATGTCTCCCTTTTCTCCTCTTCTAAACCTTTTTTTCAGACGCCCTTGAAGGTCATACTGGAAAAAAGAAGTTTTTCCATCAGGTTGAGAAGTATATTTCATACCAATCTGCTGCTTATAATCATAGATTGTTATCTGGGCATGCGGCAGAAGTCTGCGTAGTTGTTCTATATTCTTAATATTAGGTTCACTCTCTTCTGAAAGACTTTCCGGTTTTCTTTTTAAGGCAGACTTTACTTCATTATAAGTACTTCCTTTTATTTCAGCTATCGGATATTTACCGTAATATGACCATAGATAAATTGTAATATCATTATGAAAGTTTCTTAGCGTAATAAGATTTCCATATTTATCATAGTTGTCATAAGCTTCAATAAAAGACGTCAAGCTATCGGTTAAATAGCTTGTCAGATCCATATTTTCAGGTAATCTTTTTAGGAGGCTACTGCCCCGCAAAGTTCTTTTTTGAATACCTGCACTACTCGTTGGCTCATAATAGAGATATATAAAATCTATTATTTTCCGTTTTTCATCTTGTAACTTCTTCAAGTACTTTATAATGGCGACCGGTTCCTCTATTCTATTTAACCGGATTAAATTGTCATAATATATAGTTGATGGGAGATTAGATGATTCTCCCGGATGCACATACTTTAAATACACATGATCCCCATTACTATTGACAGTTTCTTTTTGTGTGACAAATCCATTTGCATTATATTCATAATTATGAAGAATTGACACTCCGTTTTCATCTGTCAGTTTTTCCTGAATCAACAAACAAGGGACAGTAAATATTTTACTCGCCAGAATAGCTCCAGTACCAGTATCTATCGAAACTTCATAATCGGCAGTTTTATTTTCTACGTTATAATGATACTCTTCCTCTGCTACTTTATGATAGCGATTGTTATAGGTCGTCTTAAACAGTAGTTTTCCCCTGAAGGCTGCCAGATCGTTAGGAGCATAGTTCAGAGCCTTATCTAATACCTGATAAAAGCCGAAACTTCTTCTGTTCAAATTGTCCGGTGTTCTAGTGACAGCTTGCCCAAACTCCGCATTATCAGGGATATCTGCCAATGAAGAGAAATGATAACGACAAAAACTTCCGTCGTCAAAAGTCTCAGTGACATAACTATAACCTATCGGATATTCGGATATATTATTGAATCGCCCCATACAGTTACTGCTGATTGAGTAAACATTCAGATTTTTGGTTTCCATATAATCATAATAGTTATAACTGTATACCATATCTTCTATAGGCATACGATAGCGTGGCAGTTCATGGGTTCTTCCACTTTCCATTCCTGTCGTAGGGTCAAGGTAGTTGAACGAACGTTGCCTGTCTTTTTTTGTAACAGGGTCATGCAATGTCAGATGTTTCACACGTACCCCACCCAACGGAGCATCATAAGTTGCCATATTGGTATCCCAAGCAAAAGAATCAGTTCTTTTGGTCAGGTAATGCCGGTAACGGTTGTATTCATAATCAATCTTTTCTTCCCCTTTGGTGGGATAAGTGATCGTATTCAGCATTGTACAGCTAGAAACACCTGTGTTGACAGCCTTTCTTTGTTCAAAATTCCCATCATAGAAAAACGTATTGGCATTGTCTATTTTTTCATAGCCACCATTCCAGAAGCCCCAATGATCGACGTTTGTAGTCAACGGATCCGGTAAATCATTACTCATATTATAGTCAAAAGAGTAAATAGCAGGGCCCTCACTTTGATCATGCAAGGTCACATTTTTCAGAAAGAAGTAGCGCCCTGATGTCTCATAATCAAATTTGCATGATTTTATAACTTGGGGGGCTTTTGTCATTGTTATACTTGAGAGATAGATTAAATCATTCCCATCCGAATCACCGAAAAAATTAACAGGGAAAGTCTCGGTAATAAAATTCACAAGCACACTTCCAGTGCTAATTGTCCTCAAAATAGGGGTATACACTTTATCTTCCATCAAGAAATGATCTGTATCTTTATCGTTTATACCTATTATTTCTGCTGGTTTAGTATATCCATTCTTATCAGGTTTATAATTTATCCATCTTGTTCCGGTTACATTAGAATTCATGAATAAGTGATACTTATTTTTTTGCAGACAACTTTGGTATGAAAAGGATATACCATTATTTTTTGTCTCATCCTGGATAGAACTTAGGTACCAGGAAGTAATCTGTACCGGTCTGCTTCTTAATCTACCGGGATTATTGGGTAGGCTGTATTCTAAACATGAGACGTCTCCTCCAAAATAGTAAAGATAGCCATCCGGTGTCGTGATCTTGATGACAGAGCGTTTAGGAGCATTTGTGGTACTATAATCCTGAACAGACATTTCACTTAAATCTATCCTATATCCGCCTCCTGATATACATTTGGCATTTCCACTATTGTCAATAATAAAACGTCCCTTGTGCGGTCCGAAATTAAAATCGAAGATATCGGGAGCCATATCATATTCAGTATCCGGATAAAGGCGGTCTTCAGTAGCATTGAAAATCTTCAGTTTGAGCAGATCTTCTTTACTGTACTGCTTAAACTTTCCGTCGCGGATAGCAGCCAGCAGACCGCTTTTCTGCTCCTGGCGAACATCATCAGGATTTCCCACTACATTTCTTGTAATAGCGCCTCCTACATTCAGTATCCAGTTATTACCTACCACCGAAGGACGCCGGCCCGGTTTGAAACCATCGGAAATATACTTGATAGACATGTTCAACTCAAAAGCCGTATCTTTGTAATCGAACAATGGGATATCCAGATCAAGCAACCCGTTGTAGTAGTTCACACGAGTGTTGCCATATTGTACGAATTCTGCTGTTTGCGGTGTAGAAAACCCGAGATTCTGCGGTGAAAAATAGTACCCTTGAAAATCGGTCGGAATAAATCCGGAACTGTTTTGCGCATATATATGTGTGCCTGTGCCTAACAGCAGGAGCAAACACAACATTTGTTCTATAAAATTCTTCTTTCTCATTTTTTATATGATTTATCTTATGAGTAATAAAAAAATAGAGAGGGTGAAATAGAAAACTTATACACCCTCTCTTCAAATGAACTAACCCCCTGTATCTTTACAGATTCATCGCATTACCGCCCAATACGCCCGCTACTGCTGACGCCACTGCGATGACTACTTTCAGAATCACATCCCAAAGGGATTTTTTAACTGCCATAACCTTACACACCTCCTTTCCATACTCTATTAATAATTGACTGATTTCAATAACCAATTACGTTTAATGATTAGTTACTTTCAATACCCTGTTACTTCCTGAAAACCTTCCTACCTCATATTCTCGTTATCCTATTGATAACTAATCCTTTACTCATCAGGAGTTCAAAACTCCGCTTTCACCTCAAAACATGGACACGCTTTGATCCATTCTTCCGGTTCAATCTCCCCGTTTCCGTTGCGGTCGGGACTTAAATCCCGATGACCGCACACCCGGCTACCGGGGAAAGTCTCAAGTAATTGATGTACCAGTAAGCGGAGTGCCGCCCGTTGTTCCGGTGTCCGCGTGTCTGCCGGACAACCGTGGGCATCCAAACCGCCTTCGTAGCAGATACCGACACTGTTCGAGTTGAATCCTTTCACGTGCGCACCGATACGTTCAATCGGTCGGGTGAGGTGCACTGTTCCATCCTTGCGGATGTAGTAGTGATAACCTGTTCCGTTAAATCCACGCCGACGGTGTTGCATCTCCAAGTCATCCGGGGTGAGAGAACGGTCGGCACGGGTGGCGGAACAGTGGATCACGATCAAATCAATCTTTCTCATCATAGTGCCACTATTTTTCTTATCAGTTGTAAACATTATCTGCACTCTACGAATTAAGCTGCCGGATCCGGAGCTTCACCACTACCTCCACCGGAGTCTCCGCCACCTTCATCACCGGGATCTTCACCATCGGTTTTCTTTTTCTTGGGCGCGTCGAGATCCAGAAACTCGATTTTCTCACCGGCACGGGTAGACGTCAAATTAGGACGGACACTGCTCGAAGGACGGAAATTGATGTTCACCGTCTTGATGTTCTTCATCGTACACTCATCTTTCGTGTCCACTCCCCGCGTGGTAGCGGAAAGGCTGAATACACCAAAATCATGGATATTGACGGATTTACCGTCGAACAGCGCCGTACGCATCGCTTCTACGAGATTAGTCAGCACACTCTGAATGTCACCCAGCGACAGGGAACTTTTCTCTTTCATCGTGTAAGCAAGTTTATCCAGGTCTACACTCTGTCCCTGCGTCACAAGTTGCGGATGATACTTCACCACCCCATCAACCTTTCTCGGGTCTTTACGACCCATTCTTTTAAATGGTATTGCCATGATAAATTAAAAATTGAGAATTAATAATTGAAAAATAAATATTACAGATTGCGGTTGCCGCAATCAATATCGGAAGAGAGGAACGAGCTCTGTTTCTTTTTCTTTCGATACCTCAAAGGTAGTGTATTATAAGGGGATGGAATGACGTACTTTGTCTTACTTTGACCTAGTTTGTCTTACTTTCATTCAGAATGTATTTACTTTTATTCAGAGTGATTTTATTTGACTTATATACTTGGACAAGCGGGAGATTTTCCGTATATTTGGAATACGATAAAATTAATTTTCCGAAGATATGAAAGCAGAAAAAGAAGAGATAGCAGAGGAGCCGTTTGTCATACGTCCGTATTTGAAATCGGAGCTGGCACATTTATATAATCCGTATGTACCGTTGGTGTATGCCATGCGAAAAATGAGGGAGTGGATCAGAAATAACAAGGAATTATATGACGCAATGTATAGCGGCGGCGAAGGAAAAAACGACCACACTTATAGTGCAAGGCAGGTGCGGCTCATCGTGAGGTATCTTGATGAGCCATGAATCTCTTTAGGGCAAGTACTGATTAGCTATAACGAAAATAAAATTAGCTATAATGAAATCGAGATTAGCTATAATGAAATCAGAATTAGCTATAATGAAATCAAGATTAGCTATAATGAAATCAAGATTAGCTATAATGAAAACAAAAGCGGTTATGGGGGTATTCTGTCCAATATCTGTTTTATAATACCAGCCCTGCAACTGTGCCCTGTCGATATTATGATGGGACTCCGTGTAATACATGGTATCTTGAGGACAAACAGGCTGTGTGTTTTCTTATTGAATGCTGTTAGTTTTCTTATTTAATAATGTACACGTGCACAGGCGCGAGAGAATATTCTTTTTATATAGAAAAAGCGTGTAATTGAGGTGGAGGGGTTCCACCTCAATTACACGCTTTTTTCCATCAAATAAAATATATAAAGAGAATAAAAAGTATAAGTAAACGATAGGAACAAAATAAAACGTACCTTTGCGTCTTTTTAGACCAACATTTTTTAACACTAATCAAATAACACTTAAAATCATGAGAAAAAAGACATTTTTTCCGAAGGCTTCGTTTACCAGAACAAACAGGCTGTAACACTCGAAAAGGGAGAATTTCCCCAAATATCCCAGTTTATCACGCAAATGCTTGGCACTGTCAACAATTTGTATACCAACAGAATAGAGGTAAGTCCAGGCGACCGCAAGAAGTTTCTCCTCCCCTTTGTCCATCTCTGTTATGACCATGACTCTGTTTTTAACATTAAAAGCCCCAAATACTTTGCAGAGTTGTTGTTTATGGCTGTTGATTTCAAGAAATCAGATGATTCGGACGAATCATTAAGCGTGGAAGAGATTGATTGCGAGATACAAAGAATGAAAAGAACGCTTCTTGAGGATTAACACGAAAGAACCGACTGTTAAAAAACTGCTTTTTGAGTACCAAAAGCAGTTTTTTTATTCTACATGAAAAGCCGTCCTTTGCAGTGTGTCAATATTGACACGACTTACATTCATATCAATAATTAAAATGGAAAATATCTCAATAACGACATACAGGGGATTATCACTCGTATCAGGAAGTATCAGTATCCGGCAAATGTTCGAATTTATCCGGGGAGATGTCTATCGCGACAGAATCCGGAGACTCCGGGAAGCAATGGATGCAGGAGAAACGGTGAAAGCAGACCACATGAAGAAGCAACTGCCCTACTGCACCATCACGGCTACTTACGCCAAGGAAAGGCTGGCTTACAGTCTGGACACGTATCAGGACATCATCACGCTCGACTGTGACGATATGCCGGCAGAAAAGATCCCGGAATTCCGCCAACTGGTGAACGATTGCCCCGACACGCTAGGCAGCTTCGTCAGCCCCCGGATGCACGGGCTGAAGATCTTCGTCTATCTTACCGGCAATGAGGCGGAAACCTTACGCACCGAACTGAACGCATTGGAAACCGTAGACTTCCTCACCCTCGAACGCTACCACCACCGCATATACGCCCTGGCAAGCAGCCAATATGAAAAGCTGCTCAATACCAAAGTAGACACCAGCGGAAGCGACCCGGGACGCGGATTCTTCGTGTCGCACGATCCGGACGCTTTCCTCTCTACCGAACGACTGGAAAACGTGAAGCCGCTGACCGTAAAAGTGACACTGCCCACTGAAGAAGAATGTAAAAACAAGAAGCGCAAGAATCCGGGAAAACGATCCCCGCTCCTACCCGTGCAGGAGAATGCGTCGCCCATCGACCTGCAAGTGCAACTCGACTTCCGCAAGGCGCTGGAGTACACCAAACGCAAAGAACGTCTCGAGATAGGCAACCGGGACAATTTCTTCTATTGTCTCGGCAATCAGTGTTACCACCGCCATATCACGGAAGAGGAAGCCGTCAGTCTGGCACACAGTCATTTCGGCGACCTACCCGACTTCGACCTCGAACTGCCCTTGCACAATGCTTACCAATACACCTCAAAGACCGATCAGGCGGAAGAAGAAAGCCAACAACCGAGAATATGCCAAGTCATCAAATTTATGGACGAACACTACGAAATCAGGAGAAACGTGGTGAAAGAGCAAATCGAGTTCCGGAAAATAATACCTGATCTCCCTAAAACAGAGCAGCCGCCTTTCAGTACATTGCGCACAAAGGATGTCAACACATTCTATATCAACGCACAGATGAAGAAGATATACAGTTCGCAAGCTAATTTGAAAGCACTGGTAGACTCGGACTATGCAAAGCCGTTCAACCCGTTTATTCATTATTTCACCTCACTCCAGACATGGGACGGGAAAACAGACCACATCGGCCAACTGACAAAAACAGTGAAAGCGGCAGACCAGGCTTTTTTTGAAGACAGCTTCCGCCGCTGGCTGGTGGGAATGGTGGCATGTGCCATCGACGACGAAGCGCAAAACCACCAGTTGATGCTGCTCCACGGCGCACAGGGAAAAGGCAAGAGTACTTTTGTCCGCCATCTCCTCCCACCGGAGCTGAAGGATTATTATCGCAACGGCATGATTAGTCCCGACAACAAAGACCATCTCCTGCAAATGTCGTCCTGCCTGCTCATCAATCTGGATGAGTTTGATACGCTCTCTCCCGCACGCATGCAGGAGTTGAAAAGTCTCATCACGCAAGATGTGATGAACGAACGGAAGGTTTACGACATCCAAAATTATACGTTCATCCGCCGCGCATCATTCATCGCCAGCACCAACAATCCGCACTGTCTGCCGGACATCGGCGAGAACAGGCGCATCCTGTTCAATACGTTGCTGGAAATAGATTATCACACGCCTGTCAACCATCAGGGGATATATGCACAAGCATACGCACTCTACCGGCAGGGGTTTCAATATTGGTATGAGAACCAGGAGATTACGTTTCTCAACAACCGCAATGAGGCGTTCCGCCAAAAAGATCCGGTAGAGGAGAATCTTTTCTTCTATTTCCGGGCAGCCAGACCAAACGATATACAAGCAAAATGGTATCCTGCCTCCCAGCTGCTGTCGATATTGAGTATGAACGGGCGCACACAGGCCAACGCACAGATGAAACAAATGCTGGTCACGGTATTGGAAAACAACCATTTCCACTCACGGAAGACCTCCAACAATATCACGGAATATTGGGTGGTGGAGTATTCGGCCGAAGAGCGCAAAGAAAATTCAATACGCCCGCAGCTTCCGGTGCAGACGGGGTTGGAGTTGTAGTTTTCCCGCGAAATGGCAGTTTTCACACGGATAGTCGTTTTTCCACAAAATAGCTTTTTCCTCCAAATAGTCGTTTTTGCACGAAATAACAGATAAACGGATAAATTAGTGGCATTAAACGTGTCACTTTCATCCGTTTTTCCGTATATTTGCTCGATATGAATGATGAATAAAGAAAGGAATCGCAATATGATGAAGCAAATACCATACGGATTGACGGATTTCGGTCGCATCCAAAAAGAAAACTATTATTATGTGGATAAGACGATGTTTATCGAAAAGATAGAAATGCAACCGTCTTATCTGTTCCTGATCCGTCCCCGGCGCTTCGGGAAAAGTCTGACGCTGGCGATGCTGGAGGCTTATTATGACGTTCGGTATGCCGACCAGTTCGACGAATTGTTCGGCAATCTGTATATCGGGCAGCATCCTACGCCGATACATAACCAGTTTCTCATCATGAGATTCAATTTCTCGGAGGTGAGCTCGAATATCAATGAGGTGGAGGAATCTTTCCGGTTGCATTGTTGCGGGAAACTAAGACATTTTCTGCAAAAGTACGAACATATTTTGGGAAAGGAAATCTGGAACGTGCTGAACGAAGAAACGCTCGAAGAACCGGGAGCACTGCTATCCGCCATCAATTCGTATGCCACCCTCAAGGGAGACATCAAAATCTATCTCCTGATTGATGAATACGATAATTTCACGAATACCATTCTTTCTACTTACGGCACGGACTTATATCGAAAAGCGACGCATGGCGAAGGGTATATCCGCAGGTTTTTCAATGTAATCAAAGCCGCCACGACGGGAATGGGTTCTGCCGTCAACCGTTTGTTCATCACAGGAGTAAGCCCGGTGACGATGGACGACGTGACAAGCGGATTCAACATCGGAACGAATATCACCACCGACCCGTGGTTTAACGACCTTGTAGGTTTCAGCGAGAAGGAATTGCGCGAGATGCTGACGTATTATAAGGAACAAGGCGCTCTCCCGATGTCGGTAGACGATGCAGTGACAATGATGAAGCCTAACTATGACAATTATTGCTTCAGTAAAAATAAATTAGCAGATTGTATGTTCAACTCGGACATGGTGCTCTACTGCATGAAGTCATTGATATTGCACGGAGTGAAACCTAAAGAGATTGTAGATCCCAATATCCGTACGGACTTTAACAAGCTTGCCTACCTTGTCCGTCTCGACCATGGACTGGGCGAAAACTTCTCCGTCATCAAGGAGATTGCGGAGCAAGGCGAGATAGTGACTGAAATAGTCACCCATTTCTCCGCACTGGAAATGACGGACGTGGGCAACTTCAAATCTCTGCTGTTCTATTTCGGACTGCTTTCTATCAAAGGGGTGGATATGATGGGACGCCCCATTCTGCACATTCCCAATCTGGTGGTTCGCGAACAGCTATTCAATTTCCTGATTCAGGGATATGCCCGTCATGACATCTTCAAGCTCGACGTGAACCGTCTGCGCACTCTGTTTGAAAATATGTCCTTCAAAGGAGACTGGAAACCGTTGTTCGAATTTCTAGCAGAGGCCATTCGGGAGCAGAGCCGGATAAGGGAGTACATAGAAGGGGAAGCTCATATCAAAGGATTCCTCCTCGCCTATCTAAGTATGTTCCGCTATTATCAACTATATCCGGAATATGAGATGAATAAGGGTTTTGCCGATTTCTTCTTTAAGCCCAGTCCGGCGGCACCTGTATCTCCACCGTACACGTATCTATTGGAGGTGAAGTATGCGAAAGCAGGAGCGTCGGAGAAAGAGATACGCGCACTTGCCGATGATGCACGGGAACAGTTGATTCGCTATAGCAAGGATGAATGTGTGGCAGAAGCTCGTGAGAAAGGGGGATTGAAACTGGCAACGATCGTATGGCGCAGTTGGGAATTGGTGCTGATGGAAGAGGTATAATAAAGTACTTGTCACATCACAAACACCGATTTAGGTATGCACTCACCTCCACATCTGATATTGGGCTAAATAAATAATCTCATCAGAACAGGTGAATGGAATCCTATCTATAAAAATCAAGCGCGGATTACACGAATTGCACGATTTCTTTAAAATCAGAAACGTGTTATCCGTGTAATTCGCGCCTAAGTTTTATACGATGGCTACGACGTCCAAGACGGGGAATTACTTATCCCCGTACATCTTCGCTCTCAATTCCTTGATGTGATCGGACGTGATATATTCGTCATACTCCATCATCTTGTCGATGATACCGTTCGGTGTCAGTTCGATGATGCGGTTGGCAACCGTCTGGATAAACTCGTGGTCATGAGAAGAGAAAAGGATGTTTCCCCTGTACGTCTTCAGGTTGTTGTTGAATGCCTGGATAGATTCCAAATCCAAATGGTTGGTCGGAGTGTCCAGAATCAGACAGTTTGCATTGCGGAGCTGCATACGGGCAATCATACAACGCATCTTCTCACCTCCGGAGAGTACGCTTACTTTCTTCAACACCTCTTCGCCGGAGAAAAGCATACGGCCGAGGAAACCTTTCATATACACTTCGTTTCCTTCGCCAAACTGGCTCAACCAGTCCACCAGGTTGAGGTCGGTATTGAAGAAATCGGTATTATCCAGCGGCAGGTAAGCAGTGGTGATGGTTACCCCCCAGTTGAAGGTACCGGCATCCGGCTTCATGTTTCCGTTGATGATTTCGAAGAACGCAGTCATCGCACGCGGGTTGCGCGACAGGAATACCACTTTGTCACCTTTCTCTACGTTGAAATTGACGTCGTTGAAAAGCACTACGCCTTCTTCCGTCTTCTTGCTCAATCCGGAAACTTCCAGAATCTGGTTGCCCGGCTCGCGTTCGGGAGTGAAGATGATGCCCGGATACTTACGTGAAGAAGGTTTGATTTCTTCTACGTTCAGTTTCTCCAACATCTTCTTACGGCTCGTGGTCTGCTTGCTCTTCGCTACGTTGGCACTGAAACGGCGGATAAATTCTTCCAACTCTTTCTTCTTCTCTTCAGCCTTCGCCTTCTGGTTCTGCTGCTGACGAAGAGCCAACTGGCTGGATTCGTACCAGAAACTATAGTTACCGGCAAACATATTGATTTTTCCGTAGTCGATGTCTACGGTGTGCGTACATACAGAATCGAGGAAGTGACGGTCGTGGCTCACTACCAATACAGTATGCTCGAAGTTGGAGAGATACTCTTCCAACCAGGTCACTGTCTCCATATCCAAGTCATTGGTAGGCTCATCGAGCAAGAGGTTGTCCGGATTTCCGTACAATGCCTGCGCCAGCATGACACGCACTTTTTCCTTACCGCTCAACTCACCCATCAATACATAATGCTTATCTTCTTTCACGCCCAGTCCGCTCAACAGCATGGCTGCGTCGCTTTCCGCATTCCATCCGTCCAACTCGGCAAATTTCTCTTCCAACTCGGATACTTTCAGTCCGTCTTCATCTGTGAAATCTTCTTTCGCATACAATTCTTCGCGTTGCTTCATGATGTCCCACAACACAGTATGCCCCATCATCACAGTATCCATAACGGTATAAGAGTCCCACTTAAAGTGGTCCTGGCTCAACACCGAAAGGCGTTCGCCCGGTCCGAGCGCAATGGTACCCGTTGTCGGGTCCAAATCTCCGTAAATCGTACGAAGGAAGGTAGATTTTCCCGCACCGTTAGCACCAATAATACCATAACAATTACCACGCGTAAACTTCAGGTTTACGTCATTAAACAACACTCTTTTACCAAACTGTACCGAAACGTTCGAAACTGTAATCATCTTCTTTATTTACTATTTTACTAGTTACTATTTTACTATTTTGCTAGCTACTATTTTACTATTTCGTTAGTTACTATTTTAGTATTAACTATTTTAGCGTGCAAAGTTAGACATTTAAAATGAATTATGAGCTATCTGATATGTGCCAATCTGACATAAAAGTGTTACCTTTGCTGCGTTTTTTGGCAAAACAGCCAACTTGGCAAAGTTTTTGCAGACAAAATCAATGACATCCGGTCAGCCCGGTATGTTTATTGGCGTTATTCTACCAAGTAAGATAACGTGTGTGTTAAATAGTAAATAGTAAAATAGTAAATACCAAGATGGATCCGAAAGAAAAAAAAGTGAAGGAAGAAGAACTGAACGTTGAGGAAACTCAAAACCATGCGGAAGAACAACCGCAAAACGAACAAGCGGAGGACGCCACTCCCCTGACTCATGAAGAAGAGTTGGAAAAAGAACTGGAAAAGGCCCAAGAGGAGATTGAAGAGCAGAAGGATAAATACCTGCGCTTGTCTGCCGAATTTGACAACTACCGGAAACGCACCATGAAGGAGAAGGCCGAACTGATTCTGAACGGTGGCGAAAAGAGCCTTAGCAGTATTCTTCCGGTGGTGGACGACTTCGAACGTGCCATCAAAACAATGGAAACGGCAACAGATGTCAATGCCGTAAAAGAAGGAGTAGAACTGATTTACAATAAATTTATGGCTGTCCTGGCACAAAACGGTGTGAAAGTCATCGAAACAAAAGACCAACCACTGGACACTGATTACCATGAAGCCATCGCGGTAATCCCCGCACCGTCGGAAGCACAGAAAGGTAAGATTCTGGACTGTGTGCAAACGGGATATACACTGAACGACAAAGTGCTCCGCCACGCTAAAGTGGTAGTAGGAGAATGAGGAGATTTATGAATTATGATTTATGATTTATGGCTGCGCTATTGGTCTGCAGAGTAAATCATAAATCAGAATTCATAAATCATAAATCTTTTCAATCATAAATCAATAAATGGGCATGGCAGAAAAAAGAGACTATTACGAAATATTGGAGGTGACGAAGACAGCCACAGTAGAAGAAATAAAGAAAGCATACCGTAAGAAAGCAATTCAGTATCACCCCGACAAGAATCCGGGCGACAAGGAGGCTGAAGAGAAATTTAAGGAGGCGGCCGAGGCATACGACGTGTTGAGCAATCCGGAGAAGCGTTCGCGTTACGAT
>OIEL01000576.1_pt1 | contig 20223 bp, 18 predicted proteins | sample 1581731 | NCBI WGS metagenome assembly OIEL01 (sample SAMN01760977, study PRJEB22395) | human gut metagenome | reverse complement strand
CCGCAGCCGCCGGAGCGGTGCTTGAGCCGTTAGGCGGGAATTGTGCGGTATTGCCCTAAACTTTAAGCAGAAAAACACCCCATGACCTAGAAAGAGGTACCCCCATGGCAGAAATTCGCGTACTGGATAAGCATACCGCTGAACTGATCGCCGCAGGCGAGGTGGTGGAGCGGCCTGCTTCGGTTGCAAAGGAACTGCTGGAAAATGCCATCGACGCCGGTGCAACGCAGATCACGCTCTCCATCGTGCGCGGCGGCATTCAACAGCTGCAAATTGCGGATAACGGCAGCGGCATTGAGGCAGAGTATATCGATAAAGCCTTTGTGCGCCACGCAACCAGCAAAATTGCCAGTGCCGAGGATCTGGGCCACATCCACACCCTTGGCTTCCGCGGCGAAGCGCTTGCTTCCATCGCCAGCGTGGCCAGGGTAGAAGTGCTGACCCGCACCGAAGCGGACGAATACGCCTGCTGCTATCGCATTGAGGGCGGCGAGCCCCAGGGCATGGAGCCCGGCGCCCGCCCGCGCGGCACCACCGTAACGGTGAACGATCTGTTCTATAATACGCCCGCCCGCATGAAGTTCCTGAAAAAGGACGTCAGTGAGGGAACTTTTGTGGCGGATATCGTTCTACATGAAGCGTTGTCCCACCCGGAAATTGCATTCCGCTTTCTGCGGGACGGCAAGCAGCAGTTCATGACCCCCGGTGACGGCCAGCTGCGCAGCGCTGCCTATGCGGTGCTGGGGCGGGAGTTTGCCCGCGACCTGCTGCCGCTGGATGGCGATGGCGGCGTTTATAAAGTGACCGGCCTTGTCACCCCGCCGCGCGCCTGCCGGGCGTCTCGCAGTGCGCAGCATTTTTACGTCAATGGCCGCTATGTCAAAAACCGCACCATGATGGCTGCGCTGGAAAACGCTTACAAGGGTACCCTGATGCAGGGCAAATACCCTGGCGCCATCCTGCGCGTTGATATGCCGGCGGACATGGTGGACGTCAACGTACACCCCACCAAAACCGAGATCCGTTTTGCGCGGGAAAGCGATGTGTTCGATGCGGTCTACCGCACGGTGCGCGCGGCCTTGGCTGCCCCCGGCAGCGGAGAGTGCCGCTTTGATTTGGGCCATGTGGCAAAAGAAAATCCCCAGCCTGCCCCGCAGCAGACAACGCTGCCCGGCAGTGCTCCGGCACAGTCTAACCCCCAGCGGCCTGCGGTTGCACCGGCCCAGCCGCCGCAGCCGCAAAAGCATTTCAACACCCTTTCCGCGGCAGAGTACCGCGCATTGAATAAGCTCACGGCCCCGGTGCCTGCCCGCACGCTGCCCGGTACCAGCGGAGTGATGGAGCTGAACTCGGTGCGGGCACCATTTAATGCACCCAGCACCCCGCAGTTTGCCGCCCCCGCGCCGCACACGGCACAGGAGGACCTGCTGGACATTCTGCCCGACCTGCCGGAACAGCAGCCCAAGGCAGAACCCGCTGTAACCACAGCCCTCGCGCAGCAGCCTGCCCCGGCCCAGCTGGAAAATATTGAATCACCGGAACTGCCGGAAGAGGAAAAATCTGCCACCGGCCTGAGCGCACTGCCCATCACTCACAATGCCCCAACTGCCCAGGCGGACATCCCGCCGGAGCAGACGACCTTTGCCCCGGCACCCGCCAGCCTGCCGCTGCGCGTGGTGGGGGAGGTATTCAAAACCTACATCATCACCGAGCGCAACAATGAGCTTTGTCTGATTGATAAGCACGCCGCACATGAGCGCATCCTATTTGAGCAGCTCGCCAAGGATTACGGCAGCGTGCCGTCTCAGATGCTGCTTGTCCCCGTGCAGGTCAACCTTTCCGCCGAGGAAAAGCAGGCCCTGCTGGCCCACCAGGAACTTTTGCAGAACAGCGGTGTGGAAGTGGATGATTACGGCGGCTTTACCGTTGTGGTGCGTGCCGTTCCCGCGGATGTGCCGGTGGACGATGTGGGGGATATGGTGCTGGAACTGGCCAACCATTTGCTGAACGGCGGCCGCGATGCCCTGCGGGAGAAAACCGAGTGGGTACTGCATTCCATTGCCTGCCGCGCCGCCATTAAAGCGGGGGACAGGACCACCACCGATGAAATGCTGGCCCTGGCCCAGAAAATTATGGACGGCAGTGTGCCGCCGTTTTGTCCCCATGGCCGCCCCTGCGTGCTGAAGCTGACCCGGAAGGAGCTGGAAAAACAGTTTGGACGCCTTGTATAATGCCGCCAAGCCCCGCGTGGTTGCCATTGGCGGACCGACGGCAACTGGTAAAACCGCACTCTCGGTCGCCTTGGCCAAACGCTTTGGCGGCGAGATCATCAGTGCGGATTCCATGCAGATCTATCAGGGGCTGGATGTTGGCACTGCAAAAGTGACCCCGGAAGAAATGCAGGGGGTGCCGCACCATCTTGTCGGCTTCCTTGCGCCGGAACAGGCGTTCAGCGTGGCGGATTTTACCACCCTTGCGGGGAAAACCATCACCCAGCTGACGGCACAGGGCAAGCTGCCGCTGGTTGTGGGCGGCACAGGGCTGTACATTACCAGCCTGCTCAACGGCATTGGCTTTACGCCGGAAAAAGTGGATCCCGCCATCCGGCAGGAGCTGCAAGCCCGCCTGCAGGCGGAAGGCTCCCAGGCGCTCTATGCAGAACTTGCCGCGGTGGACCCGGGCTATGCCGCCAAGGTGCATCCCAACAACACCCCTCGGGTCATCCGTGCTTTGGAACTGTACCGTGCCACCGGCCGCAAGATGAGCGCTGAGCGCGAGGCCGCCCGTCCGGCGGAAAAACCTTACCGTTCACTCTGTCTCTGCCTGACCTGCCGCGACCGCACCCTTCTTTACCAGCGGATTGATACCCGCTGTGACCGTATGATGCAAAGCGGCATTCTGGAAGAGGCCAAACTGGTGTATGACCACCGCGATACCTACCGCACCGCGGCGCAGGCCATCGGCTACAAAGAGTTCTTCCCGTATTTTGAGGGAACAGCAGACCTGGAAAGCTGCCTTGCGCACCTCAAGCAGGCTTCCCGCAATTATGCCAAGCGTCAGCTGACCTGGTTCCGCCGCCAGACGGACGCTGTGTGGCTTTACCTGGAAGATGGAAACCTGGAACAGCAGGCGGCAGAACAGACCGAAGCGTTCCTGGCGGAAAACAACGCTTGAAATGCAGTAACAATATCGCTATATATAAAAGATAAAACCAAAGGGGGGGATACCCAATGCATGAACAGAATGGAAGCCAGCCCAAAGCATTCATAAAAATTCTTTTTGCCCTGTTTACGGCGCTGCTGGTTGTGGTGCTTGGGTATCTCTGTATCCAGATTTACACGATCTTCCACCGAACTTACAAAACCGAAACCGCCATTGCCTACACCATGTCGGATAACATCACGCTGAAAGGCGTGGCAGTGTTCCAGGCAGTGGATGTGCCTGGCAGCGGTAACCTGGGATATGTGGTGCAGGATGGTGAGCGCGTCAGCGCGGGCACCATTCTGGCGGAACAGTATACGGATGATTCCCAGGGAGCAATGCGGGAACGGCTGGACCGGTTGGATCGTGCGATTTTGCTGCTGACAAAGTCGGAAAATTCTTCCGGCAGCGATCTTTCGGTTCTGACCACCCAGACGCGCACGGCGCTGTATAACCTGCTGGACCAGATCGACACAGCATCTTACGGCGCAATTCAGGATGCTGCGGAAGATTTTTTGCTGGCGCAAAATAAACTGCAGATCAGCACCGGCCAGGCGGCGGGCTTTGGCGAGGTGCTGGCCAGCCTGCAGGCCGAGCGGGAGGGCATTGCTGCCCAGCTGAACGGCCTGCAGACGATCGAAGCGGATACCAACGGGTATTTTGTCTCATCCGAAAGCGCCGCCCCGGTGGTGCGGGATTCCACGGAGCTGGATGCCATGAGCCCGGCTGATCTGCAAAAGATGATCAACGCAGGGGAGACTCCGTCCAATGCCGACCTTGCCGGGCATATTGTAACCGGGTTTTCCTGGCGGTTTTATGCCGTGTGTTCGGCAGACCTTGCCGAGCGGTTGAACGGCCTGTCCCGCGTGAGCATCAGCGTTCCGGGCAAACAGGAAGAGCCTTTGGCTGCCACCGTGGTGGATGTGACCACCGACGAAGAAACCGGCCTTGCCAAAGTGGCGCTGGAATGCCGCAGCATCAATGCTCAGGTGCTCTGCCTGAATTATGAGGAAGCCGAAATCAGCCTGCACACCTACCAGGGCATCCGCATTGACCGCAGGGCCCTGCATATCGTGAACGGCCAGCGCGGCGTATATGTCAAATACGGCGATTTGCAGCGCTTCCGCCGCATTACCATTTTATATGAGGACGATACCTACATCCTTGTACCGGAAGGCGGCAAAGTGGGGGAGGATAACGAGCTGCGCCTGTACGATGAGGTGATCGTGGAAGGCAGCAACCTGCAGGACGGCAAGCTGCTGTAAGGACAGAAAACGGGCGTTTTGCCCCACATTCTGTTATATTTGTATTGACAACGAAGCAAAAATGGAAGATAATAAATACTGTATAGTTGTGACAAAAGCCGATCGGGGCTTTTTTTGTGCAATTTATACAACTAAGCAAACGTAAGGAGTAACTGCCATGTCCATGATAGATGGTTTGAGAAACGTCCTCGGAATCAACCAGGATCCCGAAGCAGATTCCTATGTGGATGATAACGAAGAGGATGATATCTTCCCTGGCGGTGGTCAGGGCGGTTCGCCAGCCCCAGAAGAAGCCTACCCCACGCAGGAAACTGCTAAGCAGCACAGCAACAAGGTGGTCAACATCAACGCTACCACCCAGCTGCAGGTTGTACTGGTCAAGCCGGAACGTTTTGACGATGCTGCTGCCATTGCAGACCAGCTGAACGCAAAGCGCACCGTTGTGCTGAACCTTGAATCCACCAACAAAGAAGTCTCCCGCCGTTTGATCGACTTTTTGTCCGGCGTGGCTTACGCCAATAACGGCCAGATCAAGCGTGTAGCAACCAGTACATTCATCATTACCCCGTATAACGTTGATATTATGGGCGACCTGCTGGACGAGCTGGAGAACAATGGCGTCTTCTTCTGATACAAGGACCCGCGGCTTTGTGCCGCCGCAGAACGAGGATGAACGCTTTTTGATGCGCCGGGTGGAAGAACTTTGCCGTACCGCCATGCAGCGTGGCATCCCGCGGGCAACGGGCTTCCTTTCGGATCGCGAACAGGCCCTTGCGCAGGCCGCGCTCAACCGTGAGGGCTGCGATTTTGCCCGCTTTCAGGGCGGCTGGCCGGATGCGGAACGCAAAGTGCTCTGCATTGAACCACCGGATTCCTGGCCGGAAGAGCCAGTTGCGGTGCTGCATTTCACAGCGCCGCAGCAGGGCGGCAGCGCCGTGCCGGGCCACCGTGACTATCTGGGGGCAATCTTGGGTCTTGGCCTGGATCGTGCCTGTTTGGGGGATATCCTGCCGGATCCGGCCGATGCCCGCAGTGTGTATGCCTTTGTGCTGGAAGATAAGGCGGATTTTATTGCTTCCAACCTGACGGAAGCTGGCCGCAGCCCGGTGCATGTCGAGAGCTGCGATGCCGTGCCGGAAGAAGTCCTGCGCGGGCCGGAACGCCAGACGCAGGATGCAACGGTGCCATCTTTGCGGGCAGATACCGTATTGGCAGCCATGATGCACACCTCCCGCTCCATTGCGGCGCAGGCAATCCAAAGTGGCAGGGTGGAAGTGAACCACGTTCCGCTGCGCACCGCCCATGAGGATGTGTTTGAAGGCGATATCTTCACCGTGCGGGGCGTTGGGCGCTACCGTCTGGTGGCAATCGGCGGCAAAAGCCGCAAGGACCGCATCTTTATCACGTTTTATCAGTATTGAACATAAAACCTGAATGTGAAACCCATGGGCCGGGGCAGCCCGGCAGCCGTGCCGAACGGTAAAATTTCGGATACCATTCCGGGTGTGTGCCACCCGAAACAGGAGGAATTTGGATGATTGCTTCGGATGATGTGCGCCGCGTGACCTTTGACCGTGCCATGCGCGGTTATCGTTGTGAGGACGTAGACGATTACCTCAAACAGGTTGCGGACAGCATCGACAGCCTGGCCGCAGAAAATGATGACCTGCAGAAAAAGCTGGTCATACTGGCCCAGCGCATTGACCAGTACCGTGCCGACGAAGATACCCTGAGCACAACCATGATCAATGCCCAGCGCCTTGGCGAGAACGTCATCAAGGAAGCCAAGCAGAAAGCTGCCGAGATCATTCGTGCCGCCAACATTAAGGCGGAGGATCGTGAACAGCGCGCCCGCGATGAGGTGGAGCTGGCCCAGCAGGAGCTTGTGACAATAAAGCAGGAAGCGGATGCGTTCAAAAAGCGCCTGATGGACCTGTACCGCCAGCACATCGAAATGATTGCCAAAATTCCGGAGTATCACACCAACCGTGCAGAACAGCAGGCCGCGCAGCCGCAGCCTGAACCGCAGGAAGCCCCGCAGCAGCCTGCACCCCAGCCGGTAGAACAGCCTGCCCCGGCTCCGCAGCCGGAACCGGAACCCAACCAGCCAATCCCGGAGGATGTCCCGGCTCCGCAGCCCGCAGCCCCGGAGGAAAGCTACCCGGCATATGAGCAACCGGAATATTACGAGGCTGAGCCGAAAGAACCCGCCCAGCCCGAAGAGCCGGAACCGGCTCCGGCACCTGCCCCTGTCCAGCCGCTGGACGAGGAAAAGATCGATACGGTAGAATTTGCCTTTGCCCCCAAAACAAAGCCAATCCTGCCGGACGATGATATGCCATCCGTTGCCGGGCTTTACGGCGGGGATATGCCGGAAAAGCCCGCCAAGAAATCCGGCTCCCGCAGCCGCGGCGCTTCGGCCCGCAGCACGGGCAAAAATGCCCGCAAAACCAAGAGCTCTGCCAAAGCGGAGCTTGACGCATTTGATGACATTGATTATGATGTTTGAGGTGCCGCTTTTGTGCGTGCGCGTACCCCAAGCATTTTAAGACCTGCCTGAACGGTGCAGAACTGCCGGGGCAACCTGGTATACTGCGCTTTGGACAAGCCGCCATATCAGCTATAATAAGGAAATAGAGGAGAGTTGGAAACTTTGCCGCAGAATTACAATGATACCATCCATAAGATGGCTACCCCCTTTGAAATGCGTGCCGGGCTGCCGAAAAAGGAGCCTAAAATGCTGGAGGATTGGGAGAAAAACCACGTCTACGAAAAAATGATCGAACATAACGCGGATCTGCCGCGCTTTGTTCTGCATGATGGCCCTCCGTATGCCAACGGTAATATCCATATGGGTACTGCCCTGAACAAGATCATCAAGGATATCATCATCCGTGAAAAGAACATGTCGGGCTACTGTGCTCCCTATGTTCCCGGCTATGATACCCACGGTCTGCCCATTGAGCTGAAGGCTCTGTCCTCTCTGGGCGACAAAAAGGCCGGCATTTCCAAGCTGGAACTGCGCAAGATCTGCAAAGAGTTTGCTACCGAGCATATTGATGTGATGAACAGCCAGTTCGCCCGCCTGGGCGTTCAGGGCGATTTTGCCAACCCTTACCTGACCCTGCGCCCCGAATTTGAGGCACGCCAGGTGGAGATCTTTGGCGAGATGGCCAAGAAAGGCTATATCTACAAGGGCATGAAAGCCGTTTACTGGTGCCCGGAAGATCGTACTGCTCTGGCAGAAGCCGAAATCGAGTATGCCGAGGACGAGTGCGATTCTATCTATGTCCGCTTTAAGCTCACCGATGACCCCAACGGTGTTCTGGCCAAGTACGGTATCCCTCTGGACAAGGCATGGATCGTGATCTGGACCACCACCACCTGGACCCTGCCCGCCAACGTGGCAACCTGCCTGAACCCCAGCCTGGAGTATGCCTTCGTCAAAATCGGCGATGAATATCACCTGATGGCTGCTGGTCTGGTGGAATCCACCATGAAAGCTTGCCATATCGAGGATTACGAGGTTCTGGAGCCCCGCGTTCTCGGCTCTGAATTTGAGCTGATGCAGTATCAGCACCCCTTCCTGGACCGCAAGGGCCTGGTTATCCTGGGTGACCACGTTACCCTGGAAGGCGGTACCGGCTGCGTTCATACCGCACCTGGCCACGGTGTTGAGGACTTTGAAGTCTGCGTCAACCACTACCCGCAGGTTCCCGTTATTGTCCCCGTGGACGATGGCGGTTACCTGACCGAAGAAGCAGGCAAAGAGTTTGCAGGCCTTAAGGTCTGGGCTGCCAACAAAGTTATTCTGGAGCACATCAAGCAGTCCGGCCACCTGATGGGCGTGCAGCACATCACCCACCAGTACCCGCATTGCTGGCGCTGCCACCATCCCATCATCTTCCGTGCAACCGAACAGTGGTTCTGCTCCATTGATAAGTTCCGCGAGGAAGCCTATAAGGCCATTGACGGAGTCAAGTGGCAGCCGGCCTGGGGTCATGACCGTATGCACGGCATGGTGCGTGACCGCAGCGACTGGTGCATCAGCCGTCAGCGCGTGTGGGGTGTGCCCATCCCGGTGTTCTACTGCAAGAACTGCGGCAAGTACCACATCACTGATGCTTCCATCAAGGCTGTCAGCGACCTGTTCCGCAAGGAAGGTTCCGATGCCTGGTATAAGTACGATGCCAACGAGATCATGCCCAAGACTGAGGTCTGCGAATGCGGCGCTTCTGACTGGGAAAAGGATCCCGATATCATGGATGTCTGGTTCGACTCTGGCTCTACCTGGAGCGCAGTCTGCCGCGAACGTCCCGAACTGAACTGGCCCGCTGACCTGTATATGGAAGGCGCCGACCAGTTCCGCGGCTGGTTCCAGTCCAGCCTGCTGACCAGCGTTGCCACCCAGGGCGTTGCCCCGTACAAAGGCGTTCTGTGCCATGGCTGGGTCGTTGATGAGCAGGGCAAGCAGATGCACAAATCTGCCGGCAACGGTGTGGAGCCGTCCGAAATCATCCGCGATTACGGCGCTGACATCGTTCGTCTGTGGGTTGCTTCCAGCGATTATACCGTTGATGTGCGCGCAGGCAAGAATATCTTCAAGCAGCTGTCCGAAGCATACCGCAAGATGCGCAACACCGCCCGCTTTATGCTGGGCAACATTGGCGATTTCAACCCTGCCACGGATATGGTTGCCGAGGATCAGCTGTTCGAAATCGACCGCTGGGCACTCAAGAGCTGCAACAGCCTGACCGCCAATGTGCGTGCCGCTTACGATAATTACGATTTCTCCCGCGCTTACCACGCAATCTACAACTTCTGCGTCATTGATATGTCCAACTTCTATATGGACGTCATCAAGGACCGCCTGTACTGCGCGGACGAGCACGCACGCCGCTGCGCCCAGACTGCGCTGTACCGCATTCTGGTTGACTTCACCAAGCTGGTTGCCCCCATCCTGTGCTTCACCGCCCAGGAAATCTGGAGCTACATCCCGAAGCTGGAAGGCATGCAGGAGTATGTCTGCTGGGAGCGTATGCCGGAAGCCAAGAGCGATGAGGATGCCGCATTTGACGCCAAGTGGGCCAAGATCATTGCTGTGCGTGACGATGTAAAGAAGGTTCTGGAGCAGGCCCGTGCCGATAAGACCATCGGCTCCTCTCTGGAAGCTGCCGTTACCCTGTACTGCAGCGATGAAATGTATGACTTCCTGAACGCCATCCCGATGGATGAGCTGGCCGATCTGATGATCGTTTCCCATGTGGATCTGGTCAAGGGCGAAGGCGGCGTGAAGGGTCTGACCGAGGGCCTGGGCATGAGCGTTGCCCATGCTGCCGGCAACAAGTGCCTGCGCTGCTGGAAGTTCGACACAGCTGTTGGCGAAGACGGCCTGTGCCCGCGCTGTGCGAAAGTTCTTGGTTAATTTCAATAAAGGGCTATGCCGCATGATGTTAAGCGCTGTTCCAGTGCTTAAGCCTGTAAAACAGGAACTGTGCGGTATTGCCATAGTATGATTTACAGCGGTGCTTTTGCGCTTTTATCAAGCCTTTGCACCGCTGTTTTTGTCAGGGCATTTTGCAGCGCTGCATTGGCCCGGACGACGGAGGCGTTTATGCTGGTTGGCATTTTATCCATTCTTGCTGCGGCAGGCCTGACGCTGGTTGACCAGCTGATCAAACTTTGGGCCACCGTGGAACTGCTGCCGGTTGGCAGCAAACCCTTTATCCCGCATGTGCTGGAATTTTATTACCTGCTCAATGATGGTATGTCGTTTTCCATGCTCAGCGGCAAGCGCACGCTGCTGGTGATCGTTACCGGTGTGATGCTGGCTGTGCTGGCCGGTATGCTGCTTTTGCGCAAAATGCCGCGTTTGGAGCGTGCTGCTTGGATTTTGGTCGTGGGCGGCGGTGTTGGCAACCTGATCGACCGTATCCGCACCGGCGTGGTGGTGGATTACCTGAACTGCCTGTTCATCAATTTCCCGGTGTTCAATTTTGCGGATGTCTGCATCTGTGTCGGCGTGGGCCTGCTGGTCCTCAGCCTGCTGCTGGATATGCGCCGCGAACAAAAAGCAAAACAGCAAAAGGGGAGTGCGCCCACAGATGGAACAGCGTGAACTGACCCTTGCGCCGGAAAGCGTTGGCCTGCGGCTGGACCGCTGGCTGGCGGAACAGTGCCCGGATCTTTCCCGCAGCCAGCTGCAAAACCTGATCGAAGCGGGCAGTGTGACCTGCAACGGCAGCCCCTTGAACAAAAAGGATAAGCTGAAAGCCGGGCAGACGATTCTGCTCACCCTGCCGGACCCGCAGCCCATCGAAGCCCAGCCCCAGAACATTCCGCTGGACATTGTGTATGAGGATGACAGCCTGCTGGTGGTCAACAAGCCCAAAGGCATGGTGGTGCACCCTGCGCCCGGCAACCCGGACGGCACCATGGTCAATGCACTGCTGTGGCACTGTGCGGGGCGGCTGTCCGGCATCGGCGGGGCCATCCGCCCCGGCATTGTGCATCGCATTGATAAGGATACCAGCGGCCTTTTGGTCGTTGCAAAAACGGACGCCGCCCACCAGGCACTGACCGAACAGATGAGCGTGCATTCGATCCATCGGGTGTACCACGCTGTGGTGTATGGCAACCTGAAAGAGGATACTGGCTTTGTGGAAGCCCCCATCGGCCGCGACCCTAAGGATCGCAAAAAGATGGCCGTGACCCAGCAGAACTCCAAATATGCCTACACCGGCTGGCAGGTGCTGGAACGGTTCGGCAACTTTACTTACATTGCATGCAAGCTTAAAACAGGCCGCACCCATCAAATTCGGGTGCATATGGCGTCCATTGGCCACCCGCTGGCTGGGGATGCCGTGTATGGGCCAAAAAATTGTATCCGCAGCCTGAACGGTCAGTGCCTGCACGCCAAGGAGCTTGGCTTTGTGCACCCCGCCACCGGGGAATGGATGCAGTTTGACAGCTCACTGCCTGACTGGTTTCAGGACTACTTAAGCCGTCTGAGAAAGGAAAGCCGCCATGGAGCGTTTGAGTGATTATCTGGTTTTTTGTGATATGGATAACACCCTGCTGACTGCAAAGGAGGGCATTCCCGCCTGCAACCGCAGCGTCATCCGGTTGTTTACCGCCATGGGTGGGCGCTTTACCGTCGCATCCGGCCGTCCGCCGGAGTCGATCCGCGCGGCGCTGGGCGATATCGAGCTTTCGCTGCCAGCAATCTCCTGCAATGGTTCGCTGCTGTATGATTTCCAGACCAACCGTGTGCTGCGTCGCTCCTGCCTGAATCAGGAACAGGCCGCTGCCGCCATTGCCGATATGCTGCAAAAATTCCCGAAGATTGGTGTAGAGGTCATGGCCGGTGCGGGGGAGATGTATGTTGTTCACGCCAGCAGCTATACCCACGCCCACCAGGTGGATGAACACATGGAAAGCGTGGCCTGCCCGCTGGAAAATGTGCCGGATGGCTGGCTGAAGGTGGTGTTTGCCGGGGATCCGGAAACGATCCGCAAAGCGGGACAGTACGCCAAAACGCGGTACTTTGGCCGGGATAATTACTTTTTGCCTACCAACCAGATCTACTTGGAAATTATGCCTTCCGGCATCAGCAAAGCAGCCGGAATGGAAGAGCTTTGCCATATCCTGAACGAGAACATCAAAAAAACCATCGTGATCGGTGACTATTATAATGATCTCGAGATCATGAAAAAAGCGGGCTATTCCGTGGCTGTGGCCAATGCGCCGTCCGAAGTAAAAGCAGCGGCCAACGAAGTGACCAACTGCGACTGCACCGGCGGCGCGGTGGGCGAGTTCCTTTACAAGCTGATCAGCAAGGTGGAGGGCGTATGAAACACAGGGAAAGTGAGCAGACACAGCTGAGAGTCAGCCGTTTACTGAACCGTGACAGTGTGATGCTGCATGCCGAGATGCCCAGTGTGCAGACGGCGCTGGAAACCTTGGTGGAACTTCAGGAGAGCAACGGCGTGATCACCAACGGTACCGCCTACTATAAAGCCGTGTGTGAGCGTGAACGCGCGGGCGGCACCACCGCCATTGGGGAAGGGCTTGCCATCCCGCATGCCTGCAATGCGGGCGTTGCCTCGCTTGGGCTGGCCGCGCTGACCCTTACCCGCGGGCTGGACTGGGGCGCAGCGGACGGCAAGCTGGTGGATATGATCTTTATGGTTGCGGTTCCGCCGGACCGCCAGAGCGATCACCTGTTGATTTTGGCTCGCCTTGTCAACCTCCTCAGCGACCACCGCCTGACGGAAAAACTGCGTATGGCGGATACGCGAGAGGCGTTTATCCGCATCCTGAACCAGACCGAAGCGGCAATCTTTGCATAAATGAGGCCAAAACGGCAAGGAATACAAAAGCAATCCAGCACCCGATTGCTGAAACAGAGAAAAATATCATTTTATAAGTCTTATTGATACTGCACACCCTGTGCGAATGCCCCAAAGGCAGAACGCAGGGTGTGCTTTTTTGTTAAAATTGTGCAAAATGTGGAAATTTAGTGCTCTAAAGCGCCGTGATTTGGCGGATTGTATCTTGCAGGGGAATACGATTGATGCTATACTTTAAATCACTAAATCGCTTTTCGGAGAGGACACCCACCCAAGGCTATGCAGCATAGTGGATGCCGGTGAGCGATGCATAGATTTGGGAGGAAGATACCATGAAAAAAGCACTTTCTATTTTGACAGCCGGCTGCCTGGCTGTTTCCCTTGCTGCCTGTGGCAGCACTGCAGCAAGCTCTGCTGCATCGGCCGCGGACAGCACCGCTTCTTCTGCCGCAGAATCCACCGTCGCTTCCGATACCGCCGCTGCTGACGGCCAGACCTACAAGGTCGGCATCTGCCAGCTGGTGCAGCACGTTGCTTTGGACGCTGCAACCCAGGGGTTTAAGGATGCCCTGACCGAGCAGCTCGGCGATGCCGTTACCTTTGAGGAAAAGAACGCCCAGGGCGATTCCAACACCTGCAGCACCATCATCAATGGCTTTGTTTCTGATAATGTTGACCTGATCCTGGCCAACGCAACCCCCGCCCTGCAGGCTGCACAGGCCGGCACCAACACCATCCCGGTTCTGGGCACCTCTGTTACCGAGTACGGCGTGGCACTGGGTATTGATGACTTCGATGGCCTTGTCGGCACCAATATTTCCGGCACCAGCGACCTGGCTCCTCTGGATGAGCAGGCAGGAATCATCAAGGAACTGTTCCCCGATGCAAAGACCGTTGGTCTGCTGTATTGCAGCGCCGAACCAAACAGCCAGTATCAGGTTGATACCGTAAAGGCCAGCTTGGAAGAACTGGGCTACACCTGCGAGTATTATGCATTCTCTGACTCCAACGATCTGGCCACCGTCTGCCAGAGCGCTGCCGATGCCAGCGATGTGATCTATGTTCCCACCGATAACACCGTTGCCAACAACACTGAGATCGTCAATAACATCTGCCAGCCCGCCGGTGTGCCTGTCGTTGCAGGTGAGGAAGGCATCATGAGCGGCTGTGGCGTTGCTACCCTGTCCATCAGCTACTATGACTTGGGCGTTGCTACCGGTAAGATGGCCGCCAAGATCCTGACCGGCGAAAGCAAGGTTGAGGAGATGCCCATTGAGTACGCTCCGGAGTTCACTAAGGAATACAACCCGACCATTGCCGAAGCTCTGGGCATCACCATCCCAGATGATTATGTGGCATACGAGGGCTAAACAGCCAGAACGGCCTGCTTTGATTTGATGCAGGTAACTTTAATACAAAAATCGCGGAAAAGGCTTTTCTTTCCCGCGATTTTTTGATAAAATTAAAAAGACTATATCTTTTTTGAGGAGTTGACGATCTCTTGAACATTGCAACATTGTTCAATGCCATGCCGGGCGCATTGGCGCAGGGCCTGATTTGGGCCATTATGGCGATTGGCGTTTACCTTACCTTCCGCATCCTGGATGTTGCCGACCTGACGGTAGACGGCACCTTGGGCCTTGGCGGTGCGGTCTGCATCATGTGTATGATTTCCGGCATGAATGTCTGGCTGTCCCTGCTGCTGGCGTTTGGTGCTGGCCTGCTGGCTGGCCTGGTGACCGGCCTGTTCCACACGTTTATGGGCATTCCGGCCATCCTTGCCGGTATCTTGACCCAGTTGTCCCTATATTCGGTCAATCTGAAAATCATGGGAAAAGCCAATCAGGCTATCAACGTGGACAAATATGACCTGCTGGTATCCCTGCGTTATATCAAAGGCGTTCCGTTTTACCGCAATACCATCCTGATCGTGGCCGTTCTTATGGTGGTTGTTATCGCTATTTTGTACTGGTTCTTCGGCACCGAGCTTGGCTGCTCCATCCGCGCTACCGGCTGCAACGCCAACATGGCGCGGGCGCAGGGCATCAACACTAATTTCAACATTGTGCTGGGCCTGATGCTCTCCAATGGTCTGGTGGCATTCTCCGGTGCGCTGCTCAGCCAGTACCAGGGCTTTGCTGATGTCCAGATGGGCCGCGGTGCTATCGTGATCGGCCTGGCTGCCGTTGTTATCGGTGAAGCCGTGTTCAGCAAGATTTTTCGCAACTTTGCGCTCAAGCTGCTCAGCGTTGGCATCGGCAGCGTCATCTACTACATTGTTATGCAGATCTGCATCTGGTTCAAGATTGATACCGACCTGCTCAAAATGCTCAGCGCCATCGTGGTCGCCATCTTCCTTGCGGTTCCATACTGGAAAGCAAAATACTTCACCCGCGTTGCGGTAAAGAAAGGCGGCAGCAGCAATGCTTGAGATCAAAAACGTTTACAAGACTTTTAACCCCGGTACGGTCAACCAGAAGGTTGCCCTGAATGATTTGAACCTGACACTGGAGGACGGCGATTTCGTCACCGTAATCGGCGGCAACGGTGCGGGCAAGTCCACCATGCTGAATGCTGTTGCCGGTGTGTGGCCGGTGGATATGGGCAAGATCATTATTGATGGTAAGGATATCACCCGCCTGCCGGAGCACAAGCGCGCCGCTTACATTGGCCGTGTGTTCCAGGACCCCATGATGGGCACCGCCGCCACGATGCAGATTGATGAAAACCTGGCCCTGGCCGCCCGCCGCGGTGCGGGCCGCACCCTGCGCATTGGTATTACCAAAAAGGAAAATGCCGAGTACCACGAGCTGCTTAAAACCCTGGGCCTGGGCCTGGAGGACCGCATGACCAGCAAGGTCGGTCTGCTTTCCGGCGGCCAGCGCCAGGCAGTCACCCTGCTGATGGCGACCCTGAAAAAGCCCAAGCTGCTGCTGCTGGACGAGCACACCGCAGCCCTGGACCCCAAGACCGCCGCCAAGGTGCTGGAAATTTCCAACAAGATCGTGCAGGAAAACCACCTGACCACCCTGATGATCACCCATAATATGCGCGATGCCATCCGCTATGGCAACCGCCTGATCATGATGAACGAAGGCCATGTGATTTATGATGTGCGCGGCGAAGAAAAGACAAAGTTGGAAGTATCGGATCTGCTGCAGCGCTTTGAGCAGGCTGGCGGCGAAGCCAATGACCGCATGATCCTTTCCTGATAAGATTGCGTACAGGATCGGATTTGGATAAGTTTTATACCATTTAACTGCCGCTGCGGGCCGGATTTTACCGGTTTGCAGCGGCTTTTTTGTCTTTTGGACCAGGAAAGAAGGGGCAAATTATCAAATTTCCGTGAAGTCATTTTCAAACCTTGACAGTTATGATATAATACAACTGTATATTATGACGGAATTGACAGACGGCAGAGTATCGGATCGTCTGTTTTCGGTTCCGTATACACCAAAAGAGAACATAAAGAACCCAGGAAAGTTCATTGTTTTCTCTGCATGGTATGCGGCCAAGGCTCTTGAAATGGATGTAAAGTGAGTGTGCTTTACACCGGGGGAGCAGCCATAAACAACGCGGCCGCAAGCGCCATAGGAAGTTATCAGGACTGTATAAAGGGAGCACCGCCTTTCCGCAGGAGGTATTTTGGATGCAGCGTTACGACGCCGTTTTATTTGATGTTGATGGAACATTGATCCATTCCCGGCCGGGCATTTTTAACTGCTTTGCCTATGCGTTCCGCAAAATGGGCCTTGACCCGGATGCGATAGATTGTTCCCGCTACCTTGGCCCTCCGCTGCGCTGGAGCTTTGCCCAGCACTTTGCAACGGATGCCGAGGTGGAGCAGGCCGTGGAGTATTACCGCGTGCATTACGAGAAAGTTGGCAGCCACCAGTGCAGCCTGTTCCCCGGGGTGCGTCAGATGATGGATACCCTGAAAGATGCCGGGCTGTACATGGCAACGGCAACCTGCAAACCGGTCGAAGTTGTAACACCCATCCTGAAAGAGCAGGGGCTGTTTGACTATTTTGACCGCATTGGCGGGGCCAGCATGGACGAAAGTGTGGACAACAAGACGGATGTGATCCGCCTTGTGCTGCAGGACCCACGCCTGGCGGGCAAACGCATCCTGATGGTGGGGGACCGCCAGGATGATATGCAGGGCGCAGTCAACAACCAGCTGCCCGCTGCTGCCGTGCTGTACGGCTATGGTAGCAGGGAAGAAATGGAACCCTGGAATCCGGTGCTGCTGGCGCAAAATTGTGAAGAACTGACCCAGTATATTCTGGGCTGAACCCCGCGCGGTGCAAAGCGCTGCCGGGCACAGCCCGCCGCCGGAACCAACCCGGCCCGCGGGCACATCCTACATAAGCAACAAAGGGAGAAACGAACATTATGAGCCGCAAAACATCCGGCAGCCGGGCATCCTTCAGCCTAACCCAGCGCAAGGCATGTGCTGTTCTGGCAGTATGTGTGCTGGCTGTCATCCTTACATTTATTGCATCCTGGGTTTTGCCGGGCAAGCTGTCGCTGGGCGGCAGCGGCCGCTATGACCCGCAGGCCTATCCGCTGGATACCTCTCTGGGGTCTGTGCTGGCCAAAACCTCCGATGCAGGCACCGATTATGTCTCCTCCACGCTATTTGTGGGGGATCAGTTTGCCAAGTCCCTGTATGATGATAAAGTCATCACGCTGGACCAGTTTGCGGGCAAGGACGGCCTGACCGTCAGCTCATTGCTGAACGATGCCTGCGTTTACTTTGCGGGGGATTCCAGCGCCTATACCGTCCCGCAGGCGGTATCCAAAATGAAACCCCGCCGCGTGGTCATGCTGCTGGGCAGCAACGATCTGGACGGCAGCCTTTCCTATGATAATTTTGCCCGTAACTATAAGCAGGCGGTCATCGCAATTACCGGTGCGTACCAGTACTGCGATGTCATTGTCTGCGCCATTCCGCCTGTGGCAAAAAATGCATCTGATGCCGCCAAAACGCAGCTGATGATCGACCAGTTCAACCAGGAATTGGCCAAGATGTGCAATGATGAAGGCTATAAATACCTGAACTTGGCCGAAGCACTGAAAGACAGCAACAGCGGCTATGCCGAAGCAGCCTATTTGAACAACAAACAGAATGGTTTCAGCACATCCGGCGCTAATGTGGTGCTGAACTACCTGCGCAATCATGCTTACGATACTGCGGATACCCGCCCCAACACGGATGATATTCCGCAGCGTACTGAGCAGGCTGGCGGCAGCGCAGCCGCCACGGAGCCCACGCCTTCGGCGACCCCTACAACGTTCAAATTGCAATACTTGGTGGAAGAAGGCAAGGGCACCCTGCAGGGCAATGACCAGAGCGGCGTAACTTCCATCGAAATGGACGCAGCCGAAAAGCAGACCGTGACCATTACCGCTGTGGCGGCGGACGGCTATACGTTCTATAAGTGGAGCGATGGCCTGACCACCGCTACCCGTGTGGACAGCGCGACCAAGGATATTTCCGTGACGGCAATGTTCAACGATGCCCGTGTGCAGATCAACCTGGATCAGGGCGAAAGCACCATCAAGCAGGGGGAATCCCTGACCATCAACGCCAGTGTCACCTTGGGCGGTAAGAGCTATGATAACAGCGGTGTGCAGTGGTCGGTCAACGATGACCTGATGCAGAATGGCGCCAGTTATACCTTTACGCCGAATGCCACCGGAGATTACCGCATCAAGGCCGGGCTGGAAGTCAACGGTACCTATACTTCGCAGGAACTGATGGTGCATGTGCAGGCACCGGCTACCACCGTCAGCATCACCGGTGTCAGCTCCATGCCGGCAGGCAGTACCACAACGCTGCAGGCCAACGTAAGCAATCCTTCGGGGGATACCACCTGGACCTGCGCCCAGAAGCCGCAGTGGAGTGCAACCGGCGATAACGTGCAGTTCAGCGCGGATACCGTTGGCAGCTATACCGTGCGTGCTGCCAACAATGGTCAGTATGCAGAGCTTGTCATCAACGTAACGGAACCCCTTTCGGACCCCACGGTAACCCCGGAACCAAGTGATTCGGGCGATCAGTTCCCGTTCTTCCCCTTTGGCGACGGAGACTGATTGCAGTCACACAGCGCCTGCCCCCGGCATAGCATAAGCCGGGAGGTGATCACATGTTTGTCTTTGACTGCGAGGCTGGCTATCAGCCGGATAACGGCCAGAACGATGTGACCGACGGCAGTGTGGAAAACTATGATTTTGACTGGGGCCAGCCCCTTAACGCAGAACCCCTTGACGATGCGCTGACGGACGATGAACGGACGGAAGCACAGCACACGGAGTAATTGTTTTGGCGGCAGGGCAGCACCCCGGCAGATATCCGGCAAGAGTAGACCGGAAAAAAGGAATAAATCTATGGCAAATTATACTTGTCTTTTACTGGATGTGGATAACACCCTGCTGGATTTTAACGCAGCGGAGCGTGCTGCGGTCGGTATTACGTTAGAGCATTACGGCATGCCCAACGGCCCCGAAGCATTGGAAACCTACCACCAGATCAACCGCCAGCTGTGGGACAGCCTTGCCAATGGCGAGCTGAACCGCAGCAAGCTGTTTGCGGTGCGGTTTGGCCGCGTGATGCAGGCTCTTGGCACACCGGAAGCCGGCAACGCCCGCGAGATGAACGACTTTTATGAGAACGAGCTGGCCAACCATGCGGATCTGATGCCCGGTGCGCTGACCGCTCTGGAAGAACTGGGCGAAGTTGCTACCCTGGCAATCGTTTCCAACGGTGCTACCCAGGTACAGGAATCCCGCATTGCGGCATCCGGCATTGGCCGCTTTATGGATGGTGTGTATATCTCGGAAAAAGTGGGTGCGGCAAAGCCTTCGCCCAAGCTGCTGGACTATGCCATCCGGGACCTGGGGTTGACCAACCGCAGCCGTGTGCTGATGGTGGGGGACGACCTGCTGGCCGATATCAAGGGCGGTATCAACGCGGGGATCGATACCTGCTGGGTCAACTTTGCCAACGAGGAAAATAAAACCGGCATCCAGCCCAAATATACGGTGCACAGCTATGAAGAACTGTACCGCATTGTAATGGAGCCGGAAGAACTGGAAAATGTCGGCGTGCGCAACCGTCGGCATATGAACGAGGGCTGAAACAGACCAACGGAATGTGCCGCTGCCGGGGTAAAGAACTGAGCAGCGGCACATTTTCGGGTTTGATGCGCCCTTTGGTGGAAGAGTAAAACAAACTGGCTGCTGCTTTAATGTGAATCTGAAAACAAAGAGCATGACGGATATTTCGCAAATGCAAGCAGGATTTAAGGCTTTTTAATGCAAAATCCTGCTGTGTTTGTAGAAATAGGGCAATACCGCATAATTCTAAGTGCCGATACGGCGAGCGAGGTGCGGCAGATGCT
>OIEL01000573.1_pt1 | contig 20353 bp, 19 predicted proteins | sample 1581731 | NCBI WGS metagenome assembly OIEL01 (sample SAMN01760977, study PRJEB22395) | human gut metagenome | reverse complement strand
GTGCCGCGGCCACAAGGAAGATACAGGCGCCCACAATCATCATGATGGACTTCTTAAAAATCTGCCGATTACTCATAAGTGACTGATACACAACTACATTGAAAATGCAAAAACGGCAAAAGGAACAAACTGGGAACAAAAATCTCAGAAACTCCAAAATGAAAACATCTGCTTAACAAATCTTAACTTGGAAAACAACGGCAATTTTCCGATTTTGTCATTTGGAGTTCTCGTTTACAGTAAATGGGTGATAAGGATAACGCACATTATCAGGTAGTGTTATTAGGATAGTAAAAATTACATTATACAGATGCCAAAAACCATAAAAAAACATAAACTCAGTTGCTTTGCTACAAAGTTTTGTTTAAAATTGCGATAAAGTGAAATTAATTCACTACCTTTGTAGCATTAAACTGAGATATATGGAAGATGTAAATCGTATCAAGTTGGTATTGGTTGAAAAGAAGCGAACCAACAAATGGCTATCTGAGCAGATGGGAGTAACCCCTTCCACTGTTTCAAAATGGTGTACCAATTCTTCTCAGCCAGACCTTCCAAGCCTATTGAAGATTTCAGACTTGCTTGAAGTTGATATTAGAGAATTGATAGTTCGCGAGTACAAATCTTTTTTGTTGTCGCAAGAATCAAAGTAAGGCATGGTAGTCAATGGCGTTGATATAGAAGTAGAGCGCAAGCCCATCAAGAACCTCCATTTGGCGGTCTATCCTCCAGATGGAAGGGTTCATGTGTCTGCTCCGCAGTCTTACACTGATGAGCAGATTAAGCTCTTTGTCCTGAAGAAATGGGTATGGCTCGTACAGAAACGCAAAGAAACTACATCGTATACAGTTCAGGATGAACGTGAATACGTGTCTGGCGAAGCCCATTACTACAAAGGTGAACTGTATCGTCTAAAGGTAATAAGAGACAACACCTGTTCCTTCCATGTCGAGATTCAGGGCGATTACATCAATGTGTATGTCTATGAGCGTACCACTAAGGAAAACATTGCAAACGTCCTTTGGAACTGGTATAAGGAACAAGTCACTCCAACGATAGCTAAGTATGTGGATAAGTGGGAAAGTATTCTTGGAGTCAAGGTCACAGAATGGACTATCCAGCAGATGACTTCAAGTTGGGGCAAATGCCACAAAGATACGGGCAAGATAATGTTCAACCTGCAACTGGCGAAGAAGCCATTGAACTGTATTGAATATGTTGTAGCCCACGAACTGACTCACCTCATTGAGCAGAATCATACAGACAAATTCCGACACATCCTTGGGACTTACCTCCCAGGGTGGCAAAAGATAAAAGAACAATTAAACGAATTCCCCCTATAAGACTATGGCAACGTATCAAGAACAAAGGGAAAGAGATTATCAGAACAAGCTCGTCAAGCGATTTGTTGACGAACTTGATTACAAGTATCTCGGCAACTGGCAATATGCCAAAGGCGAGACAGTCAATAATCTGGGCAAACAGAACTCGCCCATCCTTGATGATGAGGTACGCAAGTTTCTGAAAGATCAGAAGAAAGAAGATAAGAAAACTCCGAAATATACGGAGCGGCAGATTGAAGATGTTCTTTTTCAGTTAAAGAGCAAAGCCCGCCTCGGAAATGCCAAGATGAGCGGTCTGATGCAGTGCAATACAGACCTGTATGACACCTTGATGATGGGCATAAAGTCACAGCCAGACCCTGAGTCAAACCATGAGGACGTGATGCTGTTCGACTTTGAGGACTTTACCAACAATAACTTTGCCATAGCCGAAGAGGTCAGCTATATCGACCCCCTGCTGGGAAAGAACAAGCGTCCCGACATTGTGGTCTATGTGAACGGCATCGCTTTGGCGGTCATTGAACTGAAGCGAAGCCTTGTCAATTATGAAGAAGGCATCAAGCAGCATCTGTCAAACGAGCGAGACTTCATCCCATCTTTCTTTACCACTACACAGTTTACCATTGCTTCCAACGATGGTGTGGAATTCCGCTATGGAACGATAGGCACTCCGCTAAAGTTTTGGTGTAAGTGGAAACGCGACACGAACAAACTTGGTGATGTGCTGACAGAGCAAGAGTCATACATGATGTTCTTCAACAAAGAGAACTTCATGTTCTTCTTCCGCTACGGTGTCCTGAATGATGGCGGCATTAAGAAAGTACTGCGCCCTCATCAGATATATGCCATTAAAGCTGCTGCGGCACGTATGCCAAAGAAGGAAAGCGGTGTTATCTGGCACTCGCAAGGTTCTGGCAAGAGCCTAACAATGGTTGCTTTGGCATCCTATATCCGTCGTAATTATGAAAATCCCCGTGTCGTTGTCATCACTGACCGTAAGGAACTTGACCTGCAACTGGCAGGAACATTCATAAAGGGAGGCAACACGCTTCATCAGGCGACTTCCAGCAGTGACTTGCTCGACACACTTAATCAAGGCAAGGAATGGCTCATCTGTTCGCTCATCCATAAGTTCGGTGCCAACGGATCTGAGGATGAAGCAGAGAAAGACGAGTCTGGTACAAAGGTTAGCCTGGATGAATACCTTGAAGAACTGCAAGCCATCATCGCTCAGAAGTATGGCAATAACTTTAGCGTGAAGGGTGATAACATCTTTGTGTTTGTTGATGAATGCCACCGCACACAGAGCGGTCGCCTTCACGAAGCTATGCGAGCCATCATGGGCAAGGAAATTATGCTTATAGGTTTTACGGGTACACCACTTTTGAAGAAAGACAAAGGTGATATGTACAACCGCATCAAGAGCATGTCAGAACGTACCTTTGGCCCATATATACACAAGTATCTGCACAAACAGGCTGTAGAAGACAAAGTGATTCTCGACCTGCAATATGAGTATCGCAACGTAGAACAGCAGCTTACTAACAAACAAAAGGTTGACCAGAAGCTGGCTGCATTGACAGCTGGGCGTGAACTGACAGACGAGCAACGCAGGATGGTTGAAGACCGCTGGGCAACTTTAGAGAAAGTCTATTCTACAAAAGAACGCATTGAGCGTATAGGCTACAGCATTCTTGATGATGTGGGATTTGGTTTGTTGAAGCATGACTGGAGTAATGCCATGTTGGTGGCAGGCTCCATCTATCAGGCATACAGATACTACAAATTCTTCACCCAAGACAGCAGTAACACCCTGCTTAGAGGACATGTTGCCGTGGTTACAAGCTATGACCCGATGGATAGCGATATTGCCAACGATTCAGCTGACACCAGCAAGGAAACGGAAGCCAAGTTCAAGTATGATTGGGCAAAGCAGTCTTTCAAGGATGCTGGCGACGGTATCAATAACGCTGATGACTATGAGAAGTGGGCTAAGAACCTCTTCATCAAGCGTCCTGCCCAGATGAAGCTGCTCATTGTGGTAAATAAGTTGCTGACTGGCTTCGATGCCCCATGCGCTACTGTCCTCTACATTGACAACGAGATTAAAGACCATACCTTGTTTCAGGCAGTATGCCGTGTGAACCGCCTTGGCGAGGACATCAAGGACGAGGAAGGTAACGTAATCGTCAAAACGCACAAAGAATTTGGCCGTATCATCAGCTTCAAGAATCTGTTTGATAGTATTGAAGATGCCGTTGTCAAGTTCAATGACGGAGAAGGTTTCTCTGGCCTTGATGATGTTGATGTGGAAGGACTGCTTGATGGGGTTGTCAACAAATGCAAAGAAAAACTGATGGCAGCAAAAGAAGCCTATGAAGGACTGAAAGCCATCTGGGAAAGCAAAGGACTGACCGAATTGGAACCACTTGCGGAGTATTACGTAACCGAAATAGATGGTGAAGACCCTGCACAATGCCGTAGAAACGTCATGTACAGCATAACGGGTGGAATGGTGACGGCATATAACAATATGTCTGACTATTTCAGCCAGACAGATTTCACGCCAGAGCAGATAGAACAGTTTGCTTCTCTGTCCCGTGAGGCTGGAACCATACAGCGCAAGGTACGCCAGAAGTCAGGTGATGACTTCGACCCTCGCACTCTTGACCCCGATATGCGTCAGCTTCTTGACCAGCATATCCGTGCTGAAGATGCAGAAACATTGGTGGAGGCATCTGCCGACTTCTCTTTCCTTGACCTTATCAATGATGCTACCGATACCGACAAGGCTGCTGATGAAGCCATCCGTCAGGCAGGTGGAAATGCCAACGGAGCTGCCGAAGCCATTGAGGGTAAGGCTCGCCGTGTCAATACAGACTGGAACAGCGGTGACCAGGAGGAACAAAGGGCGTTCAGTGAGAGGTTACAGGCTCTTCTCGACCAACTGAGGGAAAGCAATGCTACCGCCAAAGAAAGAATTAAGGCTCTCATTGAACACATCAAGGCCATCAAGCATGGCAGCGATGCGCCAAACGGTCTTGATAACAAGCGTAGTAAGGCTCTTTGGAATAACCGTTCTGCATGGAATGCTCCTGCGGATGACAATGACACGATTGAAATTATCAAGAAGATTGATGACTTTATCTACCGCAATGCAGGGGCTAACTGGCAAGATCCCGACAGCAATGCCAGCTGGGACTTGCGTGACGACCTGCAAGCGATGTTCCCATCGTTCAGTGAACAGGACATCTACGAGATTTACCGTCTCGCCTCACAAAATTCATAACAGGAAACAGATAATCAATATATGGCAATAAAGAAATCACAGTTATACAGCGCACTCTGGGAGTCGTGTAATGCACTTCGCGGCTCGATGGATGCCAGTCAGTACAAGGACTATGTGCTGATAGTCCTCTTCGTAAAGTATCTCTCTGACAAGGCCGGACAGCCTGGCTTTCGCCTGAAAGTTCCAGAAGGATGCAGTTTCAAGGACTTTGTAGCCCTGAAGCAGGATGACAAGATTGGTGAGAAGATGAATACCAAGCTGGAGGCCATCAAGGAAATGAATGCCCGACAGATTGGCGACCTTTCCCTGCCAAACTTCAATGACCCGACAAAATTAGGCAGTGGACGCACAATGGTTGACACCCTTTCAAAACTCATTGGTGTGTTTGAGAATGACGCACTCGACTTCTCCCATAACCGTGCTGCCGACGATGACCTTCTGGGCGATGCCTACGAATACCTGATGAAGAACTTTGCTGCAGAGAGCGGTAAGAGTAAGGGACAATTCTATACTCCTGCCGAGGTAAGCCGTGTAATGGCAAAGTTACTTCGCATCGACGAACTTGACCGTGCCGAGCATACCATCTATGACCCTACCTGTGGCTCTGGTTCCTTGTTGCTCCGTGCCTTGGCAGAGGCCAGCAATCCGAGAGTTTCTATCTTCGGACAGGAGAAAGACAGCAGTACGGCGGCATTGGCTAAACTCAATATGTTGCTTCACGGTATCAGCAGTGCCGACATCAAGGTGGGCGACACTTTGGCTGACCCACAATTCAAGCAGTATGGTATGGTAAGTACCTTCGATGTTTGCGTAGCCAATCCTCCTTTCTCTATGAAGAATTGGTTGGCATCGGGCATGGAAAATGACCAGTATAACCGCTGGACAGCCAATCTGCTACCTCCTGCCAAGTGTGGCGACTATGCTTTTTTGCTTCACCTCATAGCCTCCATGAAGACAGATGAAGGACGTGGTGCTTGCATCCTGCCTCATGGCGTTCTTTTCCGTGGCAATGCAGAATACGACATCCGCAAGCATATAGTCAAGCAACACTATATTAAGGGCATCATCGGACTGCCGCCAAACATTTTCTTTGGCACGGGCATTCCGGCTTCCATCATCATCATAGACAAAAAGAACAAGGATAGTCGTAAGGGAATCTTCTTTATTGATGCAAAGGATGGCTTCAAGAAAGACGGAGCAAAGAACCGTCTGCGCGAGCAGGACATCAAACGTATAGTGGATGCCTGGGATGCACAGCAGCCTATCGACCATTACTGCCGTCTGGTGAAATGGGACGAGATAGAGCGTAACGACTACAATCTGAATATTCCTCGATATATCCAGCCGAAGGACACCGAGATACAGCACGACATTGAGGCTCATCTTCATGGTGGCCTTCCTGCCCACGATGTGGATGCAATGCGAGAATATTGGGAAGCCTGTCCTTCGCTGAAAGCCTGTCTTTTCAATAGCGAGGCTAATGGTTACTACAGCCTGAGACCTGCAAAGGCAGACATTGCTCACACAATTGAATATGAACAGTCATATGTTAACCAAAGTGGGCAATTTGGTTATCTCCTTGGTCAATGGGGATTTGAGGTTATGCCCAAAATGAAAACTATTGGTCAAGGTGTACGTCCCAAAGAATTAATTGCTGATTGGTCGGAATTGCTCTTAAACTATGTAAAAGGACGTAGCGGACTGGTTGATGCATACGAAGCATATGACGTACTGCTCAACTATTGGGCTGACGTGATGCAGGATGACTGTTACATGATTGCAAACGACGGATGGACTTATCCCGAAGTACGTGCCGTGAAGCAGGGTAAGGGTGAAAAGAAGAAGCCTATCATGTATGACGAGATAGTTTGCGATTTGTTGCCTGTAAACATTCTCTTAAATGAATACTTCACAAAAGAGACTGATGAGATTGCTGAGCTATCGGCACAGATAGAACAGAAACAAGCCGCATTGGATGAACTGCTTGAAACTGCTGGTGAAGATGAGGACGAGCAGAATGAGGTGAAGAAATCTGTCGAATATAAGAAAATTGACAAAGAGAAGTCTGCTCTTAACAAAACGCTAAAAGAGAAGCGCACAGACCTTACTGATGCTGTAGTGAAGAAGTATGCAGCCCTTACAGAGGAAGAAATCAAAATGCTGGTGGTAGATCGCAAATGGTTAGCAAGCATCGTAAACAGTTGCGAGGCATTAATGCAGAACGTTACCCACCAGATTGCAAGCGATGTGACTGCTCTTGCCGAACGCTACGAAGCCACGTTGAACGACACTGAAGCTAATGTTAAAGACTTAGAGCAGCAAGTGCTTCTGTCACTTAAAGAAATGGGATTCACTCTTTAATACCTTCTGGCTTATGATAGAAACAAAATTCAAAGATACAGAGGTCGGGAGGATTCCTGAGGATTGGGAGCTGGATAAACTCAAAGACAAGTTTGAGTTTAGGTCTAACAATACCCTTTCAAGGGATGCTCTCTCTGAATCTGGTATAATTCAAGACGTTCATTATGGTGATGTTCTCATTAAATATGGTTCTCACCTTGATGTTCAAAAGGACGAAGTACCATATATTACAGATAAAAATTATAAAGCATCTGTTTATATTTCGGATGGCGATGTTATCATGGCAGATACTGCTGAAGACGAGACCGTAGGCAAAGCTACTGAAGTTATAAACGTCGGGCATCATCAGTTGGTTTCGGGTTTACACACTATGTGGTTACATCCTATAGTGCAAGAACGATATGCCTTGGGGTATCTTGGTTATGCTTTTAATGCAAACGTTTATCACAACCAACTTTTGCCTCTGATGCAAGGAACAAAGGTAACATCTGTGTCTAAAACTGCTGTTAAAGACACCTCAATACTTGTTCCCCCTAAATCCGAGCAAACACGTATTGCCAGGGCTCTTTCCAATATTGATGCGCTTATATCTGAATTGGGCAAACTGATTGAGAAGAAGCGAGTCATCAAGCAGGGTGCCATGCAGCAGCTCCTTACAGGCAAGAAACGCATAAAAGGATTCTCAGAACCGTGGATTGAGAAAAAGCTGGGAGAAGATGCTACAATTCTTCGTGGTGGTTCACCACGTCCTATAGAGGACTATATAACTGATAGTCAAGATGGATTAAATTGGATAAAAATCGGTGATGTGAAGCCCGATGATAAGTATTTTCGCAAAACAGCTGAGAAAATAAAAAAAGAGGGATTGACAAAAACCCGTCAAGTGAAGAAAGGTGATTTTATCCTTTCCAACTCCATGAGCTTTGGAAGACCTTACATCTTGGATATTGATGGGTGCATCCATGACGGCTGGCTTGTTATACAAGATTATCAAGAAACTTATGATATGCAGTTTCTTTACTATGTTCTTTGTTCTGATGGTGTTAAGGACCAATACATAGCAATGGCAGCAGGAAGTAGTGTGCAGAATCTCAACAAAGAAAAAGTTGCCAACGTAATACTTAACGCACCAGCGTCTTTGGAAGAACAATCCGCCATCGCTTCCGTCCTATCTTCGATGGATGAAGAAATATCTTCCCTCGAAGCAAAGCGCGAGAAATATACCTCTATCAAACAAGGTATGATGCAGCAGTTACTTACTGGTAAAATCCGCTTAATCGATTAGAGCAAAGCGTATGAACAGACTTGTCATCATAGGAAATGGATTCGACATGGCGCATGGTCTCAAAACCAGCTATAAGGATTTTATAAACTGGTATTGGGAAAGGCGTATTGATGCTTTTGTTGGCAACACTTCAAAGGTGTCAGAAGATTGTCTTTGTAAGCTGACAATCAAAGATGACACCCATATAAGTTGCTGGAATGTATTTGCTTTCCAGAACTCTTACTTCAAAGATATACGAGGCAACAGGACTTGTTCTGGCTATGAATTGATAGCGGAACTACAAGCACATCCAGACTTGTTCGCTGTTGATAGTACCAAGTTCTTTGGAACAATCCTGCAATCAATCGAAACGAGAGGATGGGTTGACATTGAGAACGACTACTATCAGCTTTTGAAAGAGTGTTCCGAAAACGCTGATTGTGGTTATACTGTTAAGGAACTGAACGAACAACTGGCTTTCTTGCAGGAAAAACTTATAGAATACCTTCGTTCCATCGGGACAAACCAGTACATCAAAGAACTTCATAACGGCATGATAGAGTTCTTTGACCCAGCGGATTTCTCAACAGAAGGGAAAAAGAAAGCATTGGAGAATATAGGGATTGAAAGTATAAACCTTGAAGATGTTCAATATAACTTTGAGGAGCAAAAGAAACTGAGGCCTGAGCGTATCATGCTACTGAGCTTCAATTACACAGCAACCGCCAAGAATTACAATAATTTCAATCTTGAACATAACTACATTCACGGCGAGTTGGAACACCCCAAGAACATCATCTTTGGCTATGGTGATGAACTTGACAGGCATTATCAGGACATTCTCGACAGAAACGACAATGAACTGTTGAAGAATGTTAAGTCGGTGAAGTATCTTGAAACAAGACATTACCACGATATGCTGGAGTTCCTGATGTCAGCCCCATTCCAAGTGTTGATCATGGGACACTCCTGCGGCAATTCCGACAGAACATTGCTCAACACCGTCTTTGAACATGAAAACTGCGTTTCAATAAAGCCGTTCTATCACAAGTGGGATGATGGCTCTGACAATTATTTGGAACTCGTGCAGAATATCTCACGTAACTTCACCAACATGCGGTTGTTCAGGGACAGGGTTGTGAATAAAGAGCAATGTAAAACAATGTAAGATAATCAATTAAAACAGAATAATCATGATTACAGACCAGCTTACAAATACAATTTACTTTTCTCACATGCTTGAGCAAGTGTGTCCAGATTTGTATCGTTCAATATCAACCTTGAAAGCAAAGGGTTATCCGATAGAGTTTTTCCAAGGTGCAAAAGATATGTGGGCGCGTGATTATATGCCAATACAGGTTGCTCCAGACAAGTTTGTGGCATTCAAATATCTCCCTGACTATCTTCTTAATCCAAAGTATAGAGATTCGCGGACAGGAAACGCTGCTGATATTGCTCGCGAAATCTTAGGTGATAAAGCGGAAGTGATAGATACAGACATAATTGTTGATGGTGGAAACGTAATCAAGTGTGATAATGCTGTTATAATGGTTGACAAAGTAATTCAGGCTAATCCTCACTATTCAGCAAGCAAACTTCTTGCGGAATTGACTCGTCTGTTCGGCTGTGAAGTTTTCCTCATTCCTTGGGATGATGAAGAAGGCATATATGGTCATTCTGATGGAGTTGTAAGATACATGTCTGATGGTGACCTCCTTTTTACAAAATATCCTGACCCCAAATACATGAAACAGTGTCAATCTATGTTGAAGACTCATTTCAACAAAATGCACAATTTCTGGATGCCTTCAGGTGGAGCCAAATGTCGTGAACGATTCCAATGGGCTTACATCAATTATATCCGTACAAAGGACTATATCTTCATGCCAGCACTTTCAAAGAATGCAGACTGTATAGAAGACACGACGGTTCGCCGCCAGTTTGAACTTCGCTTCCCGGAGTATCCAAAGGAAAACATAATACCTATATACGCACTTGAAGCTCTTAAACAAGAAGGAGGACTCCATTGCTGTTCTTGGAACATTCTTAAATAACATCACGACTTATGAAACAGCATACAAGCCATAATATAATATGTTTAGAAGCGGAATGGGAATATAGCGAGCAAAACCCGAAAAACCGCTTTAGCCTTAACACCTTGCCAATGCTTAATTGGTTAAAAGAGGCATACGATTGTGATGTGATATATAGAAGATTCAGAACAAAGTCTGACCTGAAGTATTATCTTGAATACTTTCGTACTCATGCAAAAGGTGATGATGAGGAGGAAGACTTCAATAAGTATGATATTATATATTTCGCCTGTCACGGTGAAAAGAAAAGCTTGTGGATTGAAGGGAAATCAGTACCCCTCACTACTTTACAAAAGTGGGCAAAAGGCTTTTTCAAGGACAAGATCATTCATTTTGGGTCTTGTAGAACGCTGTCTAACAAAATCGACTCAAAGCACTTTAAAAGAGAGTGCCAAGCCTTAATGGTGAGCGGTTATCAAAAATCTGTACCAGCAATGGATTCAAGCATAGCAGACATTGCGATAATGAACGATTTGCTTTCTCTTGAAGAAATTGAAGTCGAAAGATATACAGACAGAGAAAGTGAATTCTATCAGAAATATGAATCGCTTTTAGATGGCCTCGATTTCCATGCCTGTTAATTGTAAAAAAGAAACTATAATATACAAGACTATGAATAAGAAATCTTTCTTCTTGGGTGTCGTGACAGGTGTTGTCCTGACATTCGTTGGCTTATTCGTTATTGGATTGGTAAATCAGAACTCCGCTGGTAATGACCCAATCCAGTATCTTGAAAAGCCTATGAGTTATGAGAACAAAAAGGAAACATCTTTCAAGGTGCTTCAAGTCCTTGGTAATGCAGCACTGGCAACTGAGGCTTCTGACAAGATTGGTGGCGATGTAATGTACTATGGTAACACAGTTCTCATTCTTGGCGAGAATTACTATAGTGACCAGATTGTAACAGTCAAGAATCCTCAGAGAGTAGGAACATATAGCTATACTACAAATGGTGGTATGCCTAAGACTGTTCCTGTAATAGATGGACAAATAGAGTAATTGTCAAGCCTTAAATAAATATGGTTTGATCAAAATTATTAAAACTTGTAATTATGAAAAGATTATTTTGCTTATTGTTTGTGTGCATTTTAAATGCCATTACGTTCGCACAGTCAGTAGATGATGCTGTATATTGCACAGAAGTGACCTATGAAATAAAGAATTATAAAGACAACTGGTATACACCTCTCATGTATCTTTGTCAAGATACAAAGACAAAAGAGTATTATCATCTTTCAAATTATGAAGATGACTCTGATTTTTGTCTTGTATTCTACTTGGGTAATCTTGAAAATACGAAAGTCTTATACAAGAAAATGAATGAGTATATAATTAGCGGTGATTCCACTTTGAATGAAACAATAAAAGACGCAAAAAATAGAGAATTCAAATTGTTAGCTCCTAAAGATGAAAAACGACTTGGAACATTTGTTATTATTCAGGAAGATGGTTCTGATAAATGGGGTATTATATCAAAACAACATATACGAAATTTTTCAAGGGTTTTCCCTGATGATTGAAAATAATCCTATCAAGATTGACAACTAAACGAATAAACCCACTGATTTTCAGCACCAATGCTGATTGTCAGTGGGTTAATTGTTCCCAAAATGAGACCCACAAACCATTTTGGGAACATAAGATGATTAAAACCAGTGAAGCCCTTTGCCTACCATCATGACTATGACAGAGGTGAACAGGAAGAAGCCCAAGACGAAGAAGAACCAGAAGAACCACTGGGCATAATGTCCAAGGTAACAGCCATCGTATTCCTTGTATCGTTTCTGAACCCTTCTGCGTTCTTCGACAAACATGCCATTGACCTCACGGATATGTTCTTGCATTTTTGCAAGCATCCATTTGTGTTCCTGGTCAAACAATTCTTGTATCTTCTTCCAGTCAGCATCAGCGACATTGACTGAGACCTGAAGTTTGGTCGGGGCATCTTTCAGAACATTGTCAATATGCTCATTGATAGTGTCAACCTTGCCACGGATGTCTGTGACGGTAGAGTCCAGTTTCCTTTCGCATCGCTGATACTGCTGGATGGCAGACTCCAGTTGAAGAGTGGCATTGATCCAAGTATTTGTGGCTTTGTCAATGTTCTCGCTCAGCGTCCTGAGTTCTGGCGCACGATTGACCACGGCATCCTCGGCATCCTTCTCCTGAATTTCCTCTTGAACTTCACCCCACATTTTATCGAAGTCGGGCATATCCTCATGGTTCTTACTTTTTCTGATATTTGACATATTGAATTGATTTAACGATGGAAACCACGTTTAACTGACTTTGGCTTGCACATGGAGTGAGCCATCTGGAGGCATCGATGGGCAAACATGCGTTCGTCCTCGTCATCCTTCTTTCTCCAACCTGATTCAGGAGCGGAACCTCCGCCACCTCCGCAAGATTCGGACATGGACGTAGCGGCATCGATATACCCTGCAAAGAGAAGCATGGCAACATGGGAAATGTTCTCGACAGTTGCAACCTCATTGCCTTCTGGAACCTGAGCTTCATTGAAGAAGATGTCCTTGACCGAATCAGGAATCCAGACCTTCTTGACCTCACTGCCAGTATCGATATTGAAAACGGTGTTGGCAGGTGTCGGCTTGGGCAGAACACTTGACTGAACCTTGGTCTGGGTAGAAGTCGGCTTGGGAGTAGCTGGGCGAGACGGACGGCTGCTTGGTGTGACTGTCTGAGTCGCTGGCTTCACTTTGACCTGAGTAGGCTTCGGATGGAGTTTCTTCCATGTGGCTTCAAGCTGTGATGCCATGTATCTGCGTCCTATTTCAGAAGCCTTGAACACTGAGGCATTCTTGCCGATGGTATAGCCGACAAGTTTCTTCTCCTTGTCATAGCGAGGTGTAACCTCATAGCCATTCATGCGGAGCAGATTGAAATATCTGTCTATGTCAAAAGCATCCATTCTTTGAAGGGTATCTTCGCAAAAGTCCTTAATCTCTTCCTTTCGCATATCACGAATTTCCTGAGGCTGCTGCCAGCCATGCCTCATGTTGATAATCTCCGCAGCCATCATTGCCCTTTTGTGAATATCGTGAACATCGTTCGTGTTCCCATCGAGGTCGACACGGCAACAGTCCAGATGAAGGTGCAGCGTTCCAGACTTGGAGTCGGAATGCAAGCCAGCCACATTCATAGAGTTGCGGAAATTGGTCTTGACCTCCTTCTTCATGCTCTTGGGTATAAGTCCGACAGCATCCAGAGTTTCCAACGCTTCTTCGTGAAGGTTAGCCCAGTCCTTCATGGTGAAGTTTGCAGCCTCTTCCTTGGAGGGGGAGATCACAAACTGAACCATGAAGCGTTCCAGTGTTCGTCCGACTGTCCTGTCCTGCTGATGCAGCTGGCAGTGATGCTTCATCATATACCAGATGGCAGTCGGGTCAATACCTTCAGGCATATGGTTAACCTTGACCAACTTTGCCTTCTCTTTCTCCAATGCGTACCTTACGGCATTACCACCGTATGGCACAACGCTTGCAAGCATTATCATGGCTCTTTCTTTTCTTTGGTCAGTACAGGTGATGAAATATTCTCTTCGATGCTATACCAATGTTGGATGAGTTCTGCGCTTGCCTTAATCCACCATGTCATGAACTTCTCTGTCCTGAAGAGTTTCAACTTTTCCTCTTCCGTTTTCTTTGCGAGTAGGTTGCTGATTTTTATCAGGTCAGTTCTGGCATAGACCAGAGAATTGAGGGCATCGACCTCTTCTTTGGTGAGCCGCTGACGTGGGTGATGCTTCAAGCCTGTTTCGGTCAGATAGCGATTCAGGCTGATGCCGCATTCTTTGGCAAGTGCTTTGAGTTTCAGCCAGACTTCTTCGGTACACCTGAAGGAGTGTACTCTGGTTGTCGGTCTCTTGATAATACGTTTCTTCTTCATGTCAATGACTATTGATGAAAGGGAAGGAAATTATTGCAGTTAAGAAGAAGGACAAGGTCTGCGAGCCTGCGAGTAGCCCGAGAAACTTTTAGGAGTGCAAAAACTGGGTCACCTGTTTTGTACTACAAAAGGATTTCTCGAAAAGTCACTCTAAAATATCGGGTCTTTTAACTACGAAGTTCCCATCTGGGCTTAGAAGTCCGTTTCGATTTCCCTTGCAGCCAGTATTGGCAAACGTCCCTTGGGATGGATGGCTGTACAGGTCGCAAACCTTCGTCCACATGGCTACTTGTTGCCGTCTGGGTGGTCGTTGCCGTTAGGCTTCTGGTAACCGTTGTATGGCTGTCTCTGGTAGCCTCCTGACAGCCCACCTTGACCTCTTGACTGCTGCGGTGATGCTCCCTCGTTTCTTTTCCCTTCATTCTGACTGCCATCGGCTTCTTCAGACGAAGAAAGGATGCCAGCAGACTGACGGGAATTGTTGTAGTGAGCAGATTCGGAAGATGCAGCATCCGTCTGAGATTTACCCACATTGCCACTATCATTAGATTGTGGTGATGGGTGTGACACATTGCCATTGGCAGAAGGATTCATACCCATGTTCCCATTATGGGAATTGTCGCTCTCTGAACCAGAACTTTCCTCTCCTTTGCTTTTGTCATCGGACACCTCAACAGTGATAACTCTTGCAGGTGGAACGTCCGCATGGACGATTACAGTCTTGTCTGCATTGGGTTTCAAGGAGTAGAAATTGCCTCGGAACTTACCGTCCACATACCAGCCCGAAAGGGAATGAAGGGTGTGGATGCGATTTTCTCCTATCTTCTGTGAAGAGAAAATACCCAGAGACTCCATAGCCTCTAAAAGCTTCGGAACCGTCTTGCGGTCTTTATTCCAGAGCTTGGCAAGCTGGGTGTTGTCAACCATCACTTGCCCAGGCAAGATTTCAACTTGTTGGGTCTTGCTTATCGGTACCAGTTTTGTTTCACGTCCAGCAAGAACCACAAGAGACATGAAGCATTCCATGCGGTCAATCTTGTACTTCTTGCTGCGGAGATACTTCATCTGTTCCTCTGACAGCGTGAAGCAATAATGAATATTTTGTTCTACCATAACTTATGAAATTTGAAAATTATAACCATGAATATAATGAATGATTTTGCCAGTCAAAAGAAGAATATCATTGAATGAGTTCAACAAGGGATTTCTTCATGTCATCGTCAATGGCTCGGTAACGTTGGAAAGCAACGCTTCCGTTGGCATGACCAGACATAGAAGCCACTATATTCGGGTCTTTGACCTGACGGTAAAGATTACCGATAAAAGTTCTTCTGGCTAAGTGAGAAGTAGCCACATCGCAGATTGGTTTCTTCTCTTCCTGCCGTGTCCGTGGGTTAATCACGGTGACAACACGATTTACCCCGGCACGCTTCAAGAGCTTACGTATTGCCACGTTGAACTTGAAGTTAAAACGTCTGGGGAAAAGAGGTTCGTCCTCACCATGGTCATGGCCATTGACAATAGCCATCGCCTTGGGGATAAGAGGAACCCTTACAACAGCCCCTGACTTGCCCTTGGTCTTGATGGGGATATATTCCAGAACACCGTCAATGATGTTCTTGGGGGTGAAAGTCACAAGATCACCATGACGGCAGCCTACCATGCACTGGAACATGAACATGTCCCGATACTCTGCAAGTTCGGCATCATCCAACAGGTCGCAGGATAAAACTTGGTCACGCTCCTGAATGGTCAGGAAATAGGGTGTACCATAGAGAGCCTTGGGCATTTCATAGCCAAAGAAAGGGTCATTGGTGGTGACTCCCTGCTTGCGAACCCAGTTGCAGACTGTACGAAGCAAGGTCATGTTGGTGCAGATGGTATTCAATGAAATGGCATATTCATTGATAAGGAAACTCTCAAATTCACGAAGATCATCGGCAGTCATGCTGTCAATGTTCATCGTGAATCCGTTTCCCTTAGAGGTTTCAAAGTGAGTCACCTTGGCAATCAGGCATCGGGTGTTGCACTCCTGATGGCGGTCAAAGTGCTTGCTTTGAAGGTATCTCTCTGCCCATACGACAAAAGATTTGCTTACCACCATGCCACTGCCCATCTGATAGGCACTGGGATGATGATAGGCAAAGATAAGTCGTTTGAGCCAGTTGGAGTTTGCTCCGATATAGTATTCCCTGGTTATGATGCCTGTAAGCTCCTTGACACTTGTATCAAAGAGGTTTCTGGCATCGTCATCCACCAGAGCGACACGGCTTTTGTAGCCCTGCCGTTCTTGGCTCCAGTGATTGGGATTGATTTGAAGTTCGCTTGCGCACTTGATATCAAGCCCTTTGTCACGGACACGGAAATACACAGTAGCACGGCTTGTAAGGTCGTTCTTAGCGGCATCTTTCTGACGTATATAGGCTGTTACTCTCATACAAAAGTCTTTGATAGGATGAAAGGGAAAGGAAAAGTTATCTCCTGAAGCCCCTTGACCTTGCAGGGGTATAGTCGTTTGCAATATCCCTCAACTGGTCTTCCAGCCACTTGTTGGCTTCCTTGGAGAGTGAAGGGATGGTCTCGATGCATATCTTCTGAACAAGCAGAACACGTCTGCCGATGGTGGCTTCATCGTTGATGCCCTTGTTGGCACCAGACTTCTCACACAATTCATTGAACGCATCACGCATCTGGTAATAGCCTCGGTCTGTCTTGACGTAGGCAACGGCAAGACTGGCTACCTGAGCCACCTTGTCATTGTACTCTTGTTGGGTCATTTCTCCGTTCATACGCTCTTGGATTTAGCTGTTTGCAAGTTCGGTCATGTGCTGGGCTGCTGTCTCCTTGGTCTCAGTCTCGGACATGGTACGACTCTGGCGCATCCACTTCAGAAGCTCCGATTTCTCAAAGTAGATAAGCTTGCCGTTAGGACGATAGAAGGGAAGTTCGTGCTTATGGGTCATCTTGTAGAGACTGCTCTTTGAGATACCCATGAAGAGGGCTGCTTCCTCCAGTGTCAGCACCTCTTTGGCAACATTCAGAAGGTTCTCCAGAACCTCGATACGATGGTCATGTGACTCAACCTTCAAAAGAAGGGTTTCATTGTCGATAGTCTTATTCATTTTGTTGATATTTAGTATGTTAATAATATGTTTGCTGTTTGATTTGAGCCTGCAATCCCCTAAGACAGGTGTTTCTCCTGCCTGGAAAAGGGGCTGAAAAGTGATTATTCTTGGCTGACTCGCTTAGTCGTTATCCTGTATGTCTATGACTCTGCGAGGGTGCGTATTAGTCGCTGCCGTTCGCTTCGTCCTTGGAATCTTGGTATTCTCGGCATGTGGCTTGCGTGTCCTGAAAACGGTCTTGGTATTGTCAATCGCCTTGACTTTCTCTTCCGTCAGGACATCAGCATAGATGGCGGTGGATTTGAGTGACTTGTGACCCATCAGTTTCTTGGTGGTCTCGATGTCACCAGTAGCCGCCTGAATCAACGTGCCGAAGGTATGTCTGGAGGTATGGAAGGAGATTTTCTTCTCGATACCTACCTTCTTGGCTATTCTTTTGAGGGCTGCATCCACATTGGCATGGGCAGGAAGGTGAAACACCTTGTCATCCCTTTGCTCTGGCATCCATGCAGCTGCGGTTGAGCAGATTGGCACGGCATTGAGTGCCTTGGTCTTCTTCTGGATGATGACGAGGGTGTTTGTCTGCTCGTTCTTCATGATGTTTGACCATCGCAAAGTCTTGATGTCGCTGATGCGAAGCCCAGTCAGGCAGGCAAAGCCAAAAGCCAGCTGGGTCTCCCTGACTCCGTTAGTCTCTTCCGATGCCATGAAGGATTTCAGTTCTTCAGGGGTGAGGAACTGCTTGTGAGTGTCCTTTGGCTTGGCGAAGTAGTCATCCTTCTCCAACTGGTAGAATGGGTTTGCATTCAGTTTCCCAGTCTTGACCGCCTTGTTGAACACGGCAACGATGCGTTGTTGTAGATTGTGCAGACTATTCTCGTTCAAAGGTCTGGCTTCCATGTGGACATACTTCTGAGGTACATAGTCATTCTTCAGCCAAGAAAAGAATGACTTGAACCACTCCTTATCAAACTTCCTCAGAGTGATATGTGGTCTGCGCTTAGCCTTCAGGAACTCTTTTATACGCTCTTGAAGATAGCGGGTCTGTCTCACAACAGACTCGGTAAATTCGGTGTTGTCGTTAGCCCAGTCGATATAGGTCTGAATCCAGTCCAGTACTTCGGGAGAGTCATCATCGGGAATCTCCTGCACGACCATCAAGTGACCTTTCTCTGGAATGGTCTCGGGGTGAAGGATGCGCTCGGCACGAATCTCCTGCGCACGTTTCAAGGTTTCCTGGTTCCTTGCCTTTATCTCGTCATTTATCTCAGGGAGTAAATAGAGGGAAAGGAACTCAAACTTGCGCTTGCCATTCTCATAGATGTCAAGATACAGGCTCTTGTTGTCGTTTTCGAGGTCTTTTTGTCTGAGTGTGATGGTCATATCTCTGAATGGATTATTTGTATATCAATGATTTACTTAAACATTCCGTCAATGAGGTTGATGGCTTCCTCCTTCTTCTTATCCACGATTTTAGCGTAGATTTCGGTGGTCTGGATATTGGTGTGTCCCATCAGTTTGCTTGTCGTGAACAGGTCTGCGCCAAGTGTCAGCATCATTGTGCCGAAGGTGTGACGTGAACAGTGGAAACTGATGTGCTTCTCAACTCCTGCTGCCTCTGCCCATTTGCGGAGTGCCCTGCCTATAACGGTCTGAGTCGTTGGTATGTCAAAGAAGGGGATTTCTTTTCCCTTCGGTTTGGGTAGCCAGCGTTTCGCCTCTTCTGAGAGTGGAACGATGACGGGCTTCTCCGTCTTCTGCATTTCCATGTCGATATACTCGCCCTTGCCGTCTGGACTTTTGAAGATGTGCATTGGCGCAAGTCTATACATGTCGCTGAGTCTTAGCCCAGTGAAACAGGCAAAGATGAAGGCTTGCTTGACCTCTGGGCGGTAGCTGTCAGTTGCCATGAGCTTTCTCAGTTCCTCAATAGTGAGATACTCCTTCATTCCATCCTTGGGCTGAATACGCTCACGTGCTTCAAGTTCCTTCATGGGGTTGTTCCTGATGATGCCCTGACGGACTGCATTGTTAAGGGTAGTAGAGAACATTCCGAGATAGCGGCTTGCCGTGTTCTGGCTGATGGGTCTGGACTTGCCATGAATGATGTGTGAATTGGGGAAGTTGCGAAGGAACTTCACATAGCCACGGCAGAAGTCAGCATTGACCTCTTCAAGGGAAATGAAGGTCTGCTTGGTCTCTTCAAGGTATTTCTCCACGGTGTGAAGCATTTCCACACGGCAATGAAGGGTTGACTTCTTGATGTTGACTCCACCTTCACAATACCGCTTAATCCAGCCAGTCAGGAGCATAGAACCCTGCTTGACTGCTTCCCAGTCCTGAACACCATGACCGTGAAGTGCCTTGATACGTTCTGCCTTGATGCGTTCTGCAACTGCCATCGTTTCCTTGTTCTGCTCCTTGCAGATGGGATTGACCTCTGGGACGAGATAGAGTTTGAGATATTCATACTTTCTCGTTCCCTTCCAGTAGATGTCGAGATAAATACTCTTGTTGCCATCTGCCAGAGATTTCAACCGAATCTTTATCGGTTCCTTCAGTTTAACTTGTTTCTTTGGTCTTGCCATATTGTTGTTATTTTATTTTGGTAACTTGCTCCTTCTGGTCGGGGTGAACAGTCGTTTATTGATTCTTGGAATGACTGGCTTTTCCCTTACTGACATCTCCTTTCAACTTCGCTATTTTGCCCCTGAAAAGTGATACAAAGATAGGAAAATCACTTGAAACATGAGAAACAAATCAGAAACAAAAATCATTCTATTAAATGTTTTTAAGAAGCACATTTTCAAAAATCGGAAAATTAAAATATCTGCATAACGTATTGTGTAATAGTGAATTAAGTTTCATTTCCTTTCTTCTCGTTTCTTGACGATTTTGGAGGACTAAGATGTTCTTGACATCCTGTTCCTCGTTGTTCATTTTTATATACACACTGATTGCTCCCACAACGG
>OIEL01000543.1_pt1 | contig 21108 bp, 16 predicted proteins | sample 1581731 | NCBI WGS metagenome assembly OIEL01 (sample SAMN01760977, study PRJEB22395) | human gut metagenome | reverse complement strand
TAAATTTTATTCACATTTTCTCTTGTGTCTCTGTCGATACCCAGGCAATAAACCAAAGCCTTATGATAAACATCCTGATATCTGCATTTTTTCAGATATTCCATATAAAATTTTTCGTGTTCCTTGCTCTTGAAAGTAATTGTGCGAGAATTGCTATTCTCTGCTCTTAACGCTGTGTTTGTCATTTCTGTTTTCCTCCTAAATTTTAATAAAAAAGACACCCCATTTCTGGAATGCCCTATAAAAAATAGGGACACCCGCTTTTAACAAGTATCCCTATAATCTATCAATTATTTGATAGCTCTCTATTCATTTTCATATTCAGAATTCTTTGTGTTCCCCGTACCGAGGTCTAACGCAACAACAACGGTTACTTTCTTCACAAGGCTCTTTTCTTTGTGATTTTCGCCTATTTTTTTGAAACTGAAAAACTCCACAAAGTGCGTAAATTCAAGGATTTCTACATATTCTTCCTTTGTAGCAACACCACAGTCTCCACATGCGTCGTATGAGAAAACTGATCAAATGCCTGCCACTTCATGAGTTCATACTTTTCTTCACACAGTATCTTCAAATCCCTTGCCAAGGTTGCCGAATCACAGCTCACATATACAATCCTCTCCGGTGACATCGCAAGCATTGTGTCCAGACACTTCTCATCACAGCCCTTTCTTGGAGGGTCAACGACTATCACATCCGGGCGAAGCATATCTGTACGTCCGGTGGATGCTGTATCATCAGTGATTTTCTCAGTTTTCTTTGCATTCTCATAAAACTGTGGCAGCACCTCCTCAGCCTTTCCTACGAAAAACTGTGCATTTGTGATGCCATTAAGCTTCGCATTGTTTTTGGCATCCTCGATTGCCTGAGGCACTATTTCCACTCCATACACCTGCTTTGCCTTCTGTGACAAAAAGAGCGATATGGTACCGATACCACAGTAGAGATCCCAGACATTTTCATTTCCTGTGAGCCCTGCAAATGCAAGTGCCGTGCTGTAAAGCTTTTCTGTCTGCTTCGGGTTTACCTGATAGAACGACTGTGGCGAAATCTGATATGTGATGCCTGTCCCCTGTGGTGTGAAATCAGGGTAAGAAAGCAGATGGATGGTGTCCTCAATATATGGTCTTCCCCATATGCAGACTGTCTTTTTGCCAAGGATGACATTTGTGTTTTCCTTGTTGATATTGTAGGAAATCGAAGTCATTCCATCGATTTTTGAGAGTCTTTCGCACAGTATATCTGCTGCATTCCCGGCTCGGCGTTTTGCTTCAAGACTGTCCCCATTTATCACAAGGCACACCATAATCTGCTTTGATGTAAATCCATATCTGATAAGCACATGGCGCACGAGCCCTTTGTGTGTGTTCTCGTCATACGGTGTGATGCCGCACTCATTCATCCATTCCTTTATGATGTCGAGTATCTCTTTGTTTTGCGGCACCCCAAGCCTGCAGTCCTCAACCGGGATGATATTGTGGCTTCGCGATGCATAAAAGCCTGTCACTATATTGCCATCCCTGTCATATCCCACCGGAAACTGTGCCTTGTTGCGGTAGCGGTATGGATTGTCTACGCCAACAGGAGGCCGCATTTTACTGTCCAGCTCTGCCTCGGAAAATCCACCTATACGCATGAGATTGTTGCGCACCTTATTATTTTTAAATTCAAGCTGCTTTTCATAGGAGAGCGCCTGTATCTGGCAGCCGCCACACCTCTTGTGCAGCTCACATTGCGGCTCAACGCGAAAAGTGGAAGGGGTCTTAATCTCTTCCACTCTTGCGTAGCCATAGTTTTTCTTTAATTTTGTTGCGCAGGCTGTTATGACGTCACCAATCAGTGCATCCTTAACGAAAAAGGTCATGCCATCATAATGTCCGATACCCTCGCCATCTGTTCCCATATCTGTTATTTCAAGTTCAAATATGTCATTTTTTTTCATGCTTTTCTCTTCTTTATTTATATATATAATGATATGAGGGTCAAAAGGTATTTTGCCCCTCATTTATGATTAATCAGATTACTACACACTTGTTCTGCGGAAATTTGTCTCCATAAATCTGTTGTAGCCCTGCCACTTTGTATCGTTTTCAGGCACATTTACAAGCAGCTCCCTGAAGGTCTCCATCTTGGCATCTATGTTGTCTGCAAAGCTAAGTGCCAGTGCCTCTACAAGTGCCGGCTTTTTCGGAGAGCCAAACTCAAGCTCGCCGTGGTGGGCAAGTATACAGTGCTTCAGCTCGTTTGCGAGCACTACCGGGAAGCCGTCGATGCTCTTAATCGCATCGCCTACCCACTCTGCACCAATCATGATATGTCCGAGGAGCTGGCCAGCGTCTGTATAGTCATTCTCCGGAAAAGTAGAAAGCTCCTTTAATTTTCCGATATCATGGAAAATGGCTGCTGTAAGAAGCAGGTCACGGTTTAAAACCGGATACATTTTTGCAAAATAATCACAGTTCTTCGTCACACCGAGTGTATGCTCCAAAAGACCTCCTACAAAGCCGTGGTGCACGCTCTTTGCGGCTGAATGGAACTTGAAACGGCGCTCAAACTCCTTATTGTCAAAAAAGCTATGTAAGAGCTGTGACAGGTACTGATTTTTTACAGAGCCGATAAAGCCCATGAGTTCCTTATACATGACCTCGACATCCTTATCGCTGACCGGCAGATAATCCGCAGGGTCATATTCTCCCTCGTTCACCTTTCTCGCACGCTTTATGGAACACTGCAAATTGCCCTGAAAGCTTGTGATATCACCGGTTATGGCTATGTAATCCATTGCATCAAATTCCTCAATGCCTACTGAGCCCACATCCCATATCTTGGCATCCAGCGTGCCTGTCTTATCCTGCAGGATAACATTGTCATAAGGCTTTCCGCTTTTGGTCATGGCTGTCTGCTTGCTCTTGCATAAAAAAATCTCATTGATTCTCTCTCCCTCGCGGAGAGTTGAAATATACTTCATATATCCTCCTAATTTCGGCTAATTCATCACTCCGATTTTCACCTGACATGTAATCTCCGTGTAGCCGTTGCTTCCTTTTCTCTTTACTTTCAGATTGCAGGTATCCTCAGGCTTTTGCTGCATAAGCTGTGTGTTGTACGCGGACACATTCGACACCTCTGTATTGTTTACCGCAACTATCACATCTCCGCTTTGAAGCCCCGAGACAAATGCCGGTGAATCCATGGTAACCTGCTTTATATAAACACCCTTTGGGATGTTATATCTGTTTGCTATTTTTTCTGTAACTGTAGTACAGGTGATTCCTATGTACGGCACATCCGCGCCGCTCTCGAGCTTTTCAATGACAGGTGACAGGTCGCTTATGCTGACAGCCGTGAGCGTATTGTTTTCCTCCGCCGGATTGAAATCCTGCAGCGAAAGCCCTATGACCTGACCATCTGTATTAATCAGTATACCGCTCTGCAACTTGTTGCTTGCAATATCTGTGGTAAGCACCGAGTAATTGTTGTCCTGCGCCGACAGCTCGTTGGTTGTTGACGTTACAAGACCTGTGAGAATGGCATAGTTTGCCTCAAGTGCAATGACAGATGCTCCTCTTGAAACAATATTTGAATTACCAAGCTCCGCAACCGCTATAGCCCCTGTTGTGGCGTCGTCCAGAAGTGACTTATCCACGGAAATGATTGCTATACCTGTATTGCTGTCATACTTGACCAGCGCAGCATCAGCCACCATGTCGTTTACAAAGGTTACACTAAGCTTATCCGCCTTATCCACTACATTTTTCTCTGTCAGAATGATTAGCTGCTTTCCATTGTCCATCAGTATCACTCCCACTCCCTGACCCTCGGTCTCATAGGAATTGTTGAAAATATCAGTGGCATCTGTCACACCCGTGACTCCTACTACAAATTTCGTAGCTGTGGCTCCCACTCTGTAAAGCTGGTTCTGCACCGCCTGATAATCTGCGAGTGTAGGCTGATAGGTCTGCGAAGACGGCTCCGAAGAAGTGCCGGACTCTGTGCTTTGTGTACCATTTTCACTATATGCATCACTGCTGTCATCTATGCCTGACTGCTGTGTGGCTGTCTGCACATCATTATTATTTTTTCCATCTGAAGCTTTTTTTGATTGTCTGTTGATAACCGGCAGAAATATAGCAAAAACAATGCTTGCAGCCACTGCAAATGCCACTCCGCAGAGTGCTGCTGTGCCTGCTTTTTTTGCAAGTCTTTTTTTATTCAGCGGTTTATCCTTTATCTTTTCTCTGATAAATTGCTCCATATTGTCACCCTGATTAGATGTCTTTAGTTACTATCTTACATTATATTCTGAATTATATTGCGTTGCAACCATATTTTTTCTTTGAATACGGGCTTGTGACATGTACCCGCCTGACTGCTGCACTGCTCCCAACGGTGCTACGCTGCGTGACTAAGATTCTGTACGGATTATGCATTTACTTTTTCTATACATGACGAAACCGTCGCTACTCGCCTTCCATGGCTCGATAGCTCCTTGCCCCGGCATCCATGCCGCAAGCCCTTACTTTTTTGGCTCGTTTAACAAACTGGTTTGTTATGTATTAAACTTTATGTTATCATCTTGTAATTATCATTTAATACATATTTATTATGGTTTTTTTGAAGATTTTCAGCTATAATATGATAAGCTATACAGTAAATATGAATTTAATATTCAACTACCGAAATATAAGGATATAGAAATGAATAAAAAAGTTTACAAAACATTGGAATATAACAAAATCCTCACCATGCTAAGCAGCTACGCAGCATGTGATGAGACAAAGAAGCGGTGTCTTTCGCTTGAGCCTATCACCGATTTATACGAAATCAGACATCTGCAGACCACCACTGCCGATGCACTAAGCCGCCTGTACAAAGACAGCGGAGTGTCCTTCGTTGGCATACACAATGTACATGCTTCCCTAAAGAGACTTGATATCGGTGGTGCACTGAATACGACCGAGCTTCTTCGCATCTGCAGTCTTTTGGAGGTTGCAAAGCGCGTGAAGGCTTATGGCAGAAGCGGCATGGACAATGAGAAGCAGGATTCTCTCTCCGGTCTGTTTGCAGGGATTGAACCGGTTTCTGCGCTCTGCGATGAGATTAAGAGGTGCATTTTATCTGAGGAAGAGATTGCCGATGATGCGAGTCCTGAGCTTTTTAAGATAAGAAAGAGCATACGCGGCATGAACGACAGAATCCATGCGCAGCTCACCAAGCTCATGAACAACAGCACAACGAGGACATATCTGCAGGATGCGGTTGTGACCATGCGCGACGGCAGATATTGTCTGCCTGTAAAGGCTGAGGCTAAGGGCAATGTACCCGGCATGATGCACGACCAGTCATCTACCGGCTCTACCCTTTTTATCGAGCCGATGGCTGTCGTCAATTTGAATAACGAGCTCAAGGAGCTTTTCATAAAGGAGCAGGAGGAGATTGAAAAAATCCTTGCAGCGCTCAGCGACAAGGTTGCCATGAATGCGGCTGCTCTGGAGCAGGACTATGAGATTCTTTCAGAGCTTGACTTCATTTTTGCAAAGGCAAATCTGGCTAAATCATATAACGGTGTGGCACCGGAGTTCAACACCGAGGGGCATATCAATATCAGAAAGGGGCGTCATCCGCTTTTGGATGCTAAAAAGGTGGTTCCTATAGATGTACGGCTCGGCGAGGAATATAAGCAGCTCATCATCACCGGACCAAACACCGGTGGTAAGACGGTTTCACTAAAGACTGTCGGACTTTTGACTCTCATGGGTCAGGCAGGTCTTCACATTCCTGCGGCTGACAGGTCAAAGCTCGCCATCTTTGAGGATGTCTTTGCGGATATAGGCGATGAGCAGAGTATTGAGCAAAGTCTCAGTACCTTCTCGTCTCACATGACCAATATCGTAAAAATCCTTGAAAAAGCTGACGACAGAAGCCTTTGCCTGTTCGATGAGCTCTGCTCGGGAACCGACCCGACAGAGGGTGCGGCACTTGCCATCTCAATTTTAAACAGACTGCACCAGTATGGTGCCATCACCATGGCCACCACACACTACAGTGAGCTGAAGGTGTATGCGCTTTCCACAGACGGTGTGGAAAACGCCTGCTGCGAGTTCAATGTGGAGACTTTAAGCCCTACCTACCGCCTGTTAATCGGTATTCCGGGAAAGAGTAACGCATTTGCAATCTCATCAAAGCTTGGTCTGGACGAAAACATCATCGAGGATGCAAAAAGCAGAATTAATGATAACGACCTTGATTTTGAGGATCTGATTGCAAGCCTCGAGTCACAGCGACAAACCATCGAAAAGGAACAGCTTGAAATCAATAGCTACAAGGCCGAAATTGAAAAGCTCAAGAAACAGCTCGAAGAGAAAAATGAGCGCATAGACAAGAGCAAAGACAAGATTTTACGCGAGGCAAATGAGGAAGCCTACAAGATACTGCAGGATGCAAAGGAACTTGCCGACAAAACCATCCGCAATTTCAACAAATACGGACAGGGGCAGGCTCCTATGAGTCAGATGGAAAAGGAGCGCTCTGCCCTTCGTGACAAGATGAATGACAAGGAAAAGAAGCTGTCAGACATCAAGAAAAACACTGCCAAGGCAAATCACAAGGCGCCTAAGAAGCTGCGCATCGGTGATTCTGTGCTTGTGCTCTCCCTCAATCTGAAGGGAACTGTCCACACTCTGCCAAACGCCAAGGGCGATTTGTATGTGCAGATGGGTATACTGCGCTCGCTGGTTAATATTAATGACCTCGTGCTCTTAAACGACGATGTCTCTCCTGCCAAGAAGTACGGCGGCAGCGGAAGCAAGATAAAGATGAGCAAGTCAATGTCAGTTTCATCAGAAATCAACCTGATAGGAAAGACTACGGATGAGGCGCTTGCTCTCTTGGATAAATACCTAGACGACGCATATATCGCTCATCTTTCATCAGTGCGCATTGTCCACGGAAAAGGCACCGGTGCACTGCGAAAGGCTGTGCATGGACTTCTTAAGAGGACAAAAACTATTGCGGAATACCATCTCGGTGAGTTTGGTGAGGGCGATGCCGGAGTAACCATCGCAACCTTTAAATAACGACAATTTACTTTTTACGGAATATAAATAATTTTTAAGAAGGAGATTCGAAATGGCTGTTAAACAGAAAATACTGATAGTAGACGACGACAACAATATAGCAGAGCTTATATCTCTATATCTGACCAAGGAATGCTATGACACCAAAATCGTAAATGACGGTGAGCAGGCGCTTATCGCATTTGAGCACTACAAGCCAAACATGCTTCTTTTGGACCTCATGCTTCCGGGCATAGACGGCTATCAGGTATGCCGTGAGATACGTGCAAAGTCCGATGTGCCGATTATCATGCTCTCCGCAAAGGGCGAGGTATTTGACAAGGTTTTAGGCCTGGAGCTTGGCGCCGATGACTATATACTCAAGCCCTTTGACTCAAAGGAGCTTGTGGCAAGAGTCAAGGCCGTGCTCAGACGCTTCCAGCCTGCAAAGCCGGAGGCCTATGCTTCCGTAGATATCAAGTGTGTGGAGTACCCGGGGCTTATTGTAAATCTGTCCAACTACTCTGTCACTTATGACGGACAGCAGATTGATATGCCGCCAAAGGAGCTTGAGCTTTTATATTTTCTTGCCTCATCTCCAAATCAGGTGTTTACAAGGGAGCAGCTTCTGGACAACATATGGGGCTATGAATATGTCGGCGACACCCGCACTGTCGACGTGCATGTAAAGCGTCTCCGCGAGAAAATCAAGGACAAGCCAACCTGGCGCATCGCAACTGTCTGGGGTATCGGATACAAGTTTGAGGTAAAATAATAATGAAGCACACCATCTACACTAAGCTGTTAATCAGCTATCTGATTTACGGTGTCATCGCTTTTTTCATTATATGCACCCTTACACAGCATCTCACCATAGACTATATCGAAAAGCAGGAGGCTTCCAATCTCTACAGGGAGGCCTCCATCATAGCAGGTGACTATGCCAGTGAATACTTTGGCTCATCCATGTCGCTTAGCGATTTCCAGAATCACATGAAAATCGTAGCCGACTATATGGATGCCGAGGTATGGGTGGTCAGCCCTGACGGTGAGCTGCTCATGGACTCAGAGGATCCGTCAATAGGCATTGATATCCAAAATGACAGTTCTAAGCCTGTAGTGATAAATGGCTTTGATGTCACCGATTTTGGCAGCGACAACTATATGATTGGAGATTTTTACGGCTCCTTCAAGCATAAGATGCTGTCCGTATTTTCCCCGGTAAATGTCTCGTACCAGAATATCGGCTACATAGTCATTCACAAGACAATGAGCCATATCACGGCAGGTGTAAACGGTTTTATGAATATCTCCTTTTACACTGTAGCGCTCATTTTTGTAGTGGCATTTATTCTGCTTGTCATGCTGAGTCGCTCCATTTACCAGCCAATCACACGAATCACAAAGACTGCAAAGAAGTATGCAAAGGGTGATTTCACCGCCCAGATTGATGTACATTCCAATGACGAAATCGGCTATCTGGCAAACACACTCAACTACATGGCAACGGAGCTTGATACGCTTGAGGAGGATCAGCGCAAGTTTGTTTCCAACGTGTCACATGACTTCCGCTCCCCTCTTACCTCGATAAAAGGCTACGTGGAAGCTATGCTGGACGGAACCATCCCTGTTGAGATGCAGGATAAATATTTAAATATCATACTTTTTGAGACCGAGAGGCTTAATAAGCTCACCAAAAGTCTTATCGATCTAAACCAGTTCGGTCATCACGGCATACACCTGGATATTGCTGATTTTGACATCAATACAATGATCCGCACGACAATCCTCACCTTCGAGGGTAAATGCAGTGAAAAGGGCTTAAGCTTTGACCTGCTGCTCACCGGAAAAGAGCTTTTCGTGCGCGGTGATATGGTCAAAATCCAGCAGATTCTTTACAACCTGATAGACAACGCTGTGAAGTTTTCAAATAATGATTCGAGTATCAAGATTGAGACGAGTATCAGAAATGAAAAGGTGTTTATATCAGTAAAGGATCACGGTATCGGTATACCAAAGGACAGCCTTTCAAAGATCTGGGAACGCTTCTACAAGAGTGATTTATCCCGCGGAAAGGATAAGCGCGGTACGGGACTTGGCCTGTCTATAGTTAAAGAAATCGTGCAGGCACATGGTGAGAATATAAATGTGATAAGCACTGAGGGTGTGGGAACTGAGTTTATATTTACGCTGCCGCTCAGCAAAAAAGAGGGGTGAGGCGCAGCTCATCAAATGATTAGTGGTGGGCGCCTCGCTTTTTAGGTTGTGAGGTTGCCGGCATAGCACACAGTATATTCCTCAGAAAAATGTGAAGTCAGCCGCGGTTCTTTATCCGGACAGGTTACGATTTTATTTATGTTTTCTTTCTTCTTTAATTTATGGAACTCCGCGGCAGTTCACATTTTTCTTCGGAACACACTGTATGCTCTCCGGCTAATTCAGGTTTACGAGCGAGGCGCTTTGCTACCTTGCATTCTGGCAGTGCCGGACTTATTTCACGGGCGTGAAATTTTGTCCGGCACTTTTTACTTTTTAAATTTAAAGCTCATTTCACTTATGCGAAATGAGCTTTATTTTATATCATATTCTTATGGTTCGTATTTACTGCCGGCCGGGTCGGTTACTGTGTAGTCTCCTCCGGATATGTCGGCTGTGGTTTCAAAATCTGTGATGTCCTGATTTACGGTACCATCGAACAGGTCATATGTGAAGGTGTAGCCCTGTGCCGATACTGCTTTGACATATATTTTGATATTGCTTGCAGCTGTGACAGGGATTAAGTCTTCGATTTTGACTGTGCCTTCGAGGCTATGGAGCTTACCGTCATCCTCTTTTGAGGCATCAGAGGTATCATTTTCCGTGTCATTCTTTGAGCCATCTTTTTTGGCATCATCATTCCGGCTTAAGGCGGATGTGATGGAGTCTGTGTCTGCACTGTCTGTGCCGTTTTCTGCCAACAGCTGTCGGATATCGTATGTCTTTAGCTCTGTGTCTGAGCTTGCAACCACGAGCTGCACACTGTTAAAGTCAAAGTAATCATTTCCCATGACCGCTACATCTACATCTGTGCCAAGCTTTATGCTGCCATTGTCAAAGGTTGGTTTATCGGCAAGTATGCCGGATGCTACATTTTTGAACACTGATGTCACACCTTCAAACTCATCGAGCACCTCTGTGCTTCTCTTATTTCCGTCAACAAACAGAAATGTCACATTGCCTGCATAGTCCTCAGACAGTGGAAGTGTGGCCTCTCCCGTATACTTGATGCCGTCTAGCTCGAGCGGTATCTCGTTTGTACCGAAAAATATACTGGTTTTTGTATCCTCTGTGTACTCCTTTGGCACCACCGAGACTGAGACTGTGTATGTCATATCGGTAAAGTCTGCGCTTTTTAAGGAAATGTCCCAGTCTGTTATGAGGCTGGCCTCCTCCTCAAGGGTGGACTTGATATTATCCTGCATGGTCTGCACATCGGAAAGTATCACCGATGTGTTGTCTGAGGTGTATGACATCTGTGTCTCGATCTTTTTTATCCTGTTATTAAGCAATACTGCCCCCGCAATAAGTGCGGCGAGCAGTATTATGGTAATCGCATTGAAAATATTTTTTTTCAAATTCATATTATAGTGTTATTCCTCATCTTCCTCTGCAGCTATAGCTATTCCAAGCTCCTCAAGCTGCTTTGGATCTACAGTTCCGGGTGCCTCTGACATGAGGTCCGAAGCGTCCTTTACCTTAGGGAATGCAATAACCTCCTTGATATTGTCTGTATGTAGCATATGCATGCAGATACGGTCAACACCGAAGGCAAGTCCTGCGTGTGGCGGTACACCATATGAGAATGCATCAAGCAGGAATCCAAACTGCTCATGTGCACGCTCCTTTGTGAAGCCAAGCACCTCAAACATCTTCTCCTGGATGTCATCCTGATGGATACGCACTGAGCCTCCACCGAGCTCTGTACCATTGAGTACGATATCATATGCCTTTGCACGAACTGCGCCCGGATCTGAGTCTATCTTGTCCCAATCCTCCTCCATAGGCATAGTGAATGGATGATGCATTGCCATAAATCTGTTTTCCTCATCAGACCACTCAAGGAGTGGGAACTCTGTTACCCAGAGGAAATTGTACTTGTTCTCATCAATCAGGCCAAGCTCGGCTCCGAGCATGAGACGAAGTGCTCCAAGTACATTCCATACGATTTTATTCTTATCTGCTGCGAAAAGGAGTAAATCTCCCGGCTTTCCGTTCATCTTTGCAACAAGTGCATCAAGCTCAGCTTCTGTCATAAACTTGGCAAATGATGACTTGTATGTACCATCCTCATTGATGCACAGATAAGCAAGTCCCTTTGCTCCACAGCCCTTTGCGTGCTCTACAAGCTTGTCAATCTTCTTACGAGGCATCTTTGCCTGTCCCTCTACATTGATACCGCGGACAGAGCCACCGTTTTCAAGAGCTCCTGTGAATACTCCAAAGCCACAGTCCTTTACCACTTCCGAAACATCGCAAAGCTCCATACCAAAGCGTGTATCAGGCTTGTCAGAACCAAATCTGTCCATAGCCTCCTGCCAAGGCATACGCTTAAACGGAATCTCAACATCCACATTTATGACCTCTTTAAAAAGGTGCTTTAACAGTCTCTCATTTACCTCGATTACATCATCGATATCTACGAATGAAAGCTCCATATCGGCCTGTGTAAACTCAGGCTGTCTGTCTGCACGCAGATCCTCGTCACGGAAGCATCGTGCAATCTGGAAATATCTGTCATAGCCTGAAGCCATCAGAAGCTGCTTAAAGAGCTGTGGTGACTGTGGAAGCGCATAAAAATGTCCGTGGTGTATACGGCTTGGCACGAGATAATCTCTGGCGCCCTCCGGTGTAGACTTGCAAAGGATTGGTGTCTCTATCTCCAAAAATCCCTCGTTTGCCATAAAGTCACGCATCACGCGAAGCACATTGCTTCTGAGCATAAGATTTCTCTGGATATCAGGGCGGCGAAGATCCAGATAACGGTATTTAAGTCTGATGTCCTCGCTGGTTTTTGAATTCTCCTCAATCTGGAATGGAGGTGTCTGTGCCTCTGAAAGCACTCTGATTGATGTAGCGATAACCTCGATATCACCTGTCTTTAAGTTCTCATTGACAGCAGCTGTTCTCTTCTGGACAGTTCCCTCAACTGCGATGACGAACTCACTTCTTAAGGTGCCTGCCTTTTCAAAGCCCTCTGCACCTACATTTTCCTCACCGAATACTATCTGAAGTATTCCGCTTCTGTCTCTTAAATCTACGAAAATGAGACTTCCTAAATTTCTTCTCTTCTGTACCCAGCCCATGACGGTGACCTTCTCACCGATATTGGCATTTGATACCTCTGTACATCTATGGCTTCTATGTAAGCCCTGCATTGATTCTGCCATTTTATACTCCTTATATTTCTACTATATATTTATTCTAATAACTGTTTGGTACCGCTGCTACACAGCTAAACTGCTGCTTATCAGATTCCTATCTGTTAAAGAACTCAACAAACTCCTCGTAGCCCTCTTTCATAAGCTGCTCCTTCTGGAATTTCTTGTTCTTGTTCATGCGCACAACAAGCACCTGCTGTCCGTTTGCTCTTGCGTCCTTTGCCTGGTTCATGACATCAACAAGCTTGTCTGCCGGATATTTCTTCTCAACCAGATAAGCCACCTTCTTTGGACTCTCAGGAATCTTGAAGCCGCTCTCCATGAGAAGCAGGATAATTCTCTCAAAACCGATTGAAAAACCACAGGCCGGTACATCATTTCCGGTGAACTTTCCAATCATCTTGTCATATCGTCCGCCACCGCCACAGGCTGCGCCAAGCTCAGGCATTGATATCTCAAAAATAGTTCCTGTGTAGTAGCTCATTCCACGAACAAGTGTAGGATCAAATACGAGCTCAAACTTTGCTCCCTTTGTGGCATTAACAGCCGTAGCTATCTCTGTCATATTTGTAACCACTTCTTCGTCTAAATATTCACCGAGCTTTTCTGAAAGTATATTTACACCCTCAGTGACATCCCTTGTCTGCTCCAAAAGCTTGAACAAATCAAGATATTTGTCAATATTTTCCTGTGGGTAGCCATCCTGTGCAAGCTCACTTGCAACGCCTTCCACTCCTATCTTGTCCATCTTATCGAGTGTGATAAATACGCTGTCGTAGTCCTCCTCAGCAAAACCACTGTAAGCAGCCATTGCCTTTAGGATTCTTCTCTCGTTGATTCTTATCTCAAAGTTCTCGAAGCCGAGTCTGCCGATTGTGGTAGTAGTTGCTGTAATCAGCTCTATCTCTGCCAGATTGCTTGGCTCTCCGAGTATATCTATATCACACTGTGTAAACTGTCTATAGCGGCCTCTCTGAGGTCTGTCTGCTCTCCACACACTGCCCATCTGAAGTGCCTTAAACGGCGATGGCAGGTTGTTGGCATTGTTTGAATAATATCTTGAAAGTGGCACTGTAAGGTCATAGCGCATTCCAAAGTCTACTACATCCGACTCTTCCTTTGCTGTCTCCAGATTCAGCTTCTCGCCTCTCTTCATTACCTTGAAGATCAGCTTCTCATTTTCTCCGCCCTGCTTGCTTGTGAGATTTGCTATATTCTCCATGCATGGTGTCTCTATCGGTGTAAATCCGAAGCTTCTGTATGTATCCTTGATCACACTTGTCACATAATCACGGATTTCCATCTCTGCAGGTAATATATCCTTCATGCCGTTGACCGGCTTTTTGCTCAGTGCCATTTGGTTTCCTCCATCTATATTAAAATATTGAATTCATTAGCTATTCTATTATACTTTTCGGTTTTGCAATCGTCAAGGGTTTATGGCAATTATACGGGCTGCAAGCCACGGCACCGCCAGGGCGCACGCATATGCTTTGCTTTCGCTACGCTTTGCCGCTAAGATACTGTACGGATTATGCTTTTTGCGCTTCTATGCTTGACGAAACCGTCGAAACGCGCCTTCCTTGGCGCGGTTCTCCTTGACTTGCCCTCCATGGCAAGTCATTTCTGTGCTTCATGTGCATAATCCTACAGTATCTAAGCGGCTTCGCTATCCGCTCAATCAAAACATATGCGTGCGCCCCGGCGGTGCCGTGGCTTGCAGCCCTTACTCTGTGACAATATTTTCATTTGCACGGTTTCTTCCTAGTTTCTTCAATAAACTTGGTTGTACTGCAAAGGTAACGAGCATCTGCTGTGAAGGGTTACAAATGCTAATGTTCGTCTACTGTGGAAAATTTCAGATGCTAATGTGCTTCTACCGCAGTGAATTGCAAATGCTAATGCACATCTACTGCGGTGAATTGCAAATGCTAATGCACATCCACTGTGGTGGATTGCAAATGCTAATGCACATCTACTGTGGTGGATTGCAAATGCTAATGCACATCTACTGCGGCGGATTGCAGATGCCGCACGGAGACAAGCCCATGGATTTTGCTTCATCAAGCGTTACCTCTGTGTCACTCTTTTTCAAAGTTCGACAGCCCGCACGGTGATATTTCTTGCCGGTTGCAGTGATATGAACCATTGTCTCGCTGTTTGAAGAATCTGCAGCGCTATTTCCTGCTGCCGAGCTGTCTGAGCCTGATGATGCACTTCCTGTCGTACTGCCTGAAGAGCCGGATTCTCCTGCCCCGCTTCCAGCGCTGCTCTGCGAGCCTTCATTCTGCGGTGTATCCGTCTGAGCGCTCTGCTGCGGAGTGGTGCCATCCAGCCAGCTGTCACCATTCTCATAGTTTATTCCGACTCCGGGCTGCACATTATAGCAATAGACATTAAAAAGTATGCCGCCACCGTTATCCTCAACCGACTTTGCCTCTATGAGAACGCCGTTTGCAACTAGATTGCTGCCCGAGAACATAGGAGTCACCCTGTAAAGCACATGATTTCCTGTATTGTTTACATAATCCGCTACCAGATTCTCAAACGGCAGCATGCCCTCCACATTCAGGTATCTCGTACCGGTAATAAGGTTCTTCGGATTGGCATTCTCCCCGGCAAGCTGATAGCCAATAAGATGACAGCGATTATATAAATACCGGTCCTTTATCACATCATACTTCACCGTATGCCAGCCTGATGGCTTTATCATGCCTATCTTGCCACGCTCATCAGTCGGCATGATATCCTTGCAGATATTGGCATAAGCCACACCGCATCTGCCAAGTGAATCCAAATCACTGTAATTTTCAAAAGCAGTGGTAGTCATATCGCTGTCCGTAAAAAAAGGCTCATTGTTGTTGACAGCCACATATGCCTTGCCATCATATGCAGGAATCGCATCGAGGGAAACGTAGGAATTGTTATTTACCAGATCCTCCTGCGGCTTCCCTGAATCCGCCTGTCCTGTACCGTTAGCACCTGAATCAGCTTCCGCCGGGTCACTTCCGCCCTGTGCACCATCCGCATTATCCTTGCTGCCTAAAGCACCGGAAGAATCCTCACCTGCCACTACAGCTCCTGCGGCATGCCCGGCACCTTCAGTGCCGGATAAATCAGCGGAGGCACAGCCTGTAAAAATTGTAACAATTGCAAGTAACTCACATAGTGTAATTGCAGCTGTTTTCCTTAACTTTAGCCATATGTTCATATAAAATCACTCTTTCTATCAATCGATTGATATTGGATTTTCCCTAATTACAATAAATTAAATGAATACTTAAATTACTAAACCTAATATACTTTTATTTCCTAGCTTCATTTATTATAGCAAACGTTTGTTTGTTTTTCAACCCTGATAGTCAGCAACACAACTGTTAATATTACAACATGTATTTTAATGCCTTACTCTATATAATTGTAAACGGATGGCTCATGCGAGCCATCCGATACTATTTATCTGCCACTTCTTATAATACACCTCTGAGCATGCATCATGCAGCTTTTTGAGGTAACTCTGGTCAATGTTGATAAATGTCAACTTTCCCTCTAGTGTAAACATAATACTGCTCCTTTGTATTTGAGATTAAAAAATGTGGGAAGACTAAGCTTCCCACTCGTTAATGCTCATCTCTTTACGGATTGATTACCGAAGGTTAATGGAGACCTTCTTTAATGTTCATCTCTTCTATGATTCAAAGACCATAAGGTTAATGGAGACCTTTCTATAATTATAATATGTCAATAAACAGACTATGTCAACTGTAATATTATATATTATATTTTGCTATCTTAACAGCGCAGCGTAGCGAAAACGAGAGTCCGTGTGCACCACGACCGGGCGGAGCTTACGGCCCGAACCAATTAAAAAAGCCACCCCAGGCATAACACCCGGTGTGGCTTTAAATCATGTATTATGAAATTATGTGAATCACCTAATGTGAATCAACACTGCTATATTGCAGAACAAATCTACTCGCAAAGCTTAGAAAACTCATCCGCAACAAACTGAACCTTGGTTCCGATAATAACCTGAACAGAATTCTTGCCAGGCTTCATAACGCCTGCAACACCTGCAGATTTAATCTTCTTGTCATCAACCTGAGTGATATCCTTAACCTCAAGTCTGAGTCTTGTGATGCAGTTGTCAATGCTTGCAATATTGTCTTTGCCACCGCAGCCCTCAAGAATAGTCTTAGCTACTGCTGTGTAGTCATTGTTAGTAAGCACTGCCTTCTTCTCTGCCTCGACATCATCGTCCTCTCTACCAGGGGTCTTAAGATCCCATTTCTTGATAGCGAAATAGAATACAATGTAGAATACGATAAAAGCTGCGATTCCAAGAGGAATGATGAGCCATGTCTTTGCTGCAGCCGGAAGTGAAGATGAGAATAATAAATCCATCGCACCGGCTGAGAATGAGAAGCCTGCTCTAAATCCAAGAGCTACTGTAATCATTGTGAAAATACCATAAAGTAAAGCATAAATCACATAGAGAACAGGAGCAAGGAACATAAATGCAAACTCGAAAGGCTCTGTAACACCACAGATGAATGCACAGATAGCTGCAGAAGCAAGGATACCGATGGCAGCCTTTTTCTTAGCAGTCTTTGCACACTTAACCATAGCAAGTGCTGCACCAGGAATACCAAACATCATACATGGGAAGAAACCTGACATGTACATTCCGAGGCTCCATGAAACATCCTTTGATGTCTCGCCTGCCCAGAAATGTTTGAGGTCTCCAAGTCCGATAGTATCGAACCAGAATACATTGTTTAATGCGTGGTGTAATCCTGTAGGGATTAACAGACGGTTCAGGAATGCATAGATACCTGCGCCGACTACATCAAGACCAACGATTGCTTTACCGATAGATACAAGAGCACCGAAAAGTAATGGCCATACAAACAGTAATACTACAGATGCAAGGATTGAAACAACACCTGCGATAATTGCTACGCAACGCTTGCCACTGAAGAATGACAGCCAGTCAGGAAGCTTTGTATCCTTAAATCTGTTGTAACACAAAGCACCAATAATACCGGCTAAGATACCGATAAATGGGTTTTCAATCTTGTCGAATGCAAGTGTCTTTGTAGCGCTGTCAGCGATAGATGGCATGATTGTTGTAACAAAGCCTGTAGACAGGAGTGTTGTCATCATCAGCCATGAAGCTAAAGCTGCAATACCGCCGGTACCGTCGTTCTTTTCCGACATACCGACACCAACGCCGATTACAAAAAGGATGGCCATGTTATCAATCAAAGCGCCCCCTGCTTTAACTAAAAACAGACCTATTAAATTACGCACTCCCTCGATGTCACCACCCTGCATGGTTGCAGGACATAAAAAATATCCAATACCCATGAGGATACCACAGATAGGAAGTACTGCTACGGGAAGCATTAAAGCTTTACCCAATTTTTGAAGAAATTTCATAGATTTTCCCTCCTTTACATTATATATATACTAAACTGGAGATACTCCAATAAAGTTCTTTATTATACAAATCTACGCAAGACTTAAAATCTCATCACCGGCGGATACATCACCCTCCTTGAGCATCTCTATCTTGCTATAATCAGCAGTGTTGCCAATTAAAACCGGAGTGATGACATTAAGATCTGCTGCCTTAATCTGCTCCAGGTCAGCCTCCATCAAAAGGTCGCCCTTCTTCACCTGATCACCAACAGAAATATGTGATGTAAAAGGATCACCCTTTAGTATCACTGTATCAAGACCAATGTGCAAAAGCAGCTCGACTCCCTGAGTGGTCGTCATGGTAAAAGCATGCAGCGTATCAAATACAGCTGTCACCTCACCATCTGCCGGAGCATAAAACCTGCCCTCAGAAGGAATCACGGCCACGCCGTCTCCCAATATCTTCTCAGAAAAGGTAGGATCCGGAACCTCTGTAATAGGAACCACTCTGCCGTTGCACGGAGAACAGATCACCTTTCCCTTTGACTTATTCTTAAAAAAACCTAACATGATATCTCCTTTCCGTCGATATACACACTCACAATATCCAAATCATCATTGAGAAGCACAAAATCTGCTCTCTTTCCTGCAGAAATGCTGCCTGCTTCATCATAGATGCCAATCTCCTTAGCCGGATTGGCTGTAGCACACATAATTGCCTCCTCAAGCGGAATACCTGCCTGCCTTACTGTGAAACGCATACAATCCATCAGATTGGTTGCCGAGCCGGCAATTGTCCCATCATGGAGTGTGGCAAGCGGACCTCTGACCGTCACTGCCTGTCCACCGAGTGTATACTCGCCATCCTCAAGCCCTGTGGCTCTCATGCTGTCACTTATTAAAATCATGCGCTTCGCACCAAACATGGCAAATGTCGCCCTGATAACCGACGGGTGAATATGCACTCCGTCACAAATGAGCTCTGCATGACACTTTTCTGAATCTCTCACAGCCCCGATAACTCCGGGATTCCTGTGATGAAGCGGTGGCATCGCATTATACAAATGTGTAGCATGGCTTGCACCATGCTCAATAGCCTCTACTGCGGTGTCATAATCAGCCGCTGTGTGTGCTATTGAAACCACAACACTTCCTCTTACCCTGTCTATAAAATCAATCGCGCCCGGCTCCTCCGGAGCAATATCTACAAGCTTTATCAAGCCATGTGCCGCATCCTGAAGCTCACAGAAATAATCATAATCACATCGCATGATATTCTCTGCCGCCTGTGCGCCCTTTTTAGAAGGACTGATAAAAGGGCCCTCCATATTGATACCTACAAGATGTGCACCACCATGATAATTATAATCACCGGCATTTTTCATGACGCTCAAAAGCTCATCCCTTTGAATGGTCATAGTAGCCGGACACACACTCGTCACTCCGACAGAAGCCTCGTATGCTGTAATCACATCAAGCGCCTCTGTGGTGCCGTCACACATATCAGCTCCCTTGCATCCATGAAAATGAATATCCACAAGACCCGGTATCATGATAAGACCTGATGCATCTCTAATCTCCTGCGGTGCGCTATCATTAACCGCGTCCGTGTCAGCTGTTCTCTCCAAAACGCTGTCAAAACGGCCATCCTTAACAACAACATCACCTTGCATAAAGCTGCCATCCTCTGTAAATACCCTTGCATTTTTTATTATCATATACATGCACCTTCTCAACTAAAAAACATTTACAGGCTGCTCAGTGCAGCCTCATCCGCTACAAGCGTAACATCATTGTGCAGCTGCAATACAGAAGCCGGCACCTGTGGTGTAATCGGTCCAAAGAACGCCTTGTGCACAATCTCTGCCTTATCCTCACCACTTGCAATAATAAGAATCTTCTTAGCCTGCATGATGGTCTTGATGCCCATTGTATAAGCCTGCTTGGGAACATCATCAGCCGATGCAAAGAAGCGCTTATTAGCCTCAATAGTAGACTCTGTCAGATCCACACAGTGTACCTGCTTGTCAAAAGACTCGCCCGGCTCATTAAAACCGATATGACCATTGTGCCCGATACCAAGAAGCTGTAAATCAACACCGCCAAGAGACTGAATCAGCTCTGTATAGCGCTTGCACTCCTTCTGTGAATCCGGCTCCATGCCGTTTGGCAGGTGAGTATTCTCAACCGGAATATTCACATGATCAAACAAATTCTGATGCATAAAATAATAGTAGCTCTGGTCATTCTCACGGCTTAGTCCCTTGTACTCATCAAGGTTCACCGTCATAACCTCTGAGAAGTCCAAATCCCCCTTCTTGAACCACTCAACGAGCTGCTTATACAAACCGATAGGTGTAGAGCCTGTAGCCAGTCCCAATACACAATTAGGCTTCATAATCACCTGTGCCGATACGATATTTGCAGCTTTTCTGCTCATATCTGCATAATCTTTAGCATGATATATTCTCATGAAAAATCCCCCCAATTCGTAAAATATAAATATACCCAATACTATCTGCACAACCTTCAAATGTGCTGTTTGATTACATATATGCATTTTACCTTATATAGGACATTTTGTCCAGTACTTTTTGTTACTTTTTGTATATTTTATAAAAAAAGCATTAAATTTTAATGCGGTGAAGTGGTAAAATTGCATAAAAACCGTTTATTGAACAATAACCCTTATAGCATCATCTCCAAGAGTAAAAAATAATCCAATAGACTTGTTAACCATCGTTCTTTCATACTCTTTTTGAGAACACTTAGCTATTTCTTGACCTATTGATTAAATCCTTGCTTTTCACCGACTGTTTTCTGTGTAAATTCTTTTTGTCTCATTCCCTTTTACCTCTCTTCAAATTTGACTGATTTATCAAACCAGCTATCATTAGCTAATCTATTCAGTTCTTCTCCGCTTATAAGATAATCCTGCAATTCTCTCTTAATCCGCTCCGCAATACACTCCATAGTCTCTCTTATAGGTTGTGCAATTGTGTTAATGTCAAAATATTTAAGTTCTTCATCTGATAGCTTAGAAAATAAGTCATCTTGTCCATCATTCAACAATCTGCCCAACACAATTCCCGGATCTCTTTCTATCTTTTTTGCAAATATTTTAAATCGCCTATTTTGTGCTTGATAGCATTGTAAGCCGATAAGCACAAAAGAAACCACCGCAGGAATTTAGCTTAGTTAAAGCGTTAAAT
>OIEL01000541.1_pt1 | contig 21152 bp, 14 predicted proteins | sample 1581731 | NCBI WGS metagenome assembly OIEL01 (sample SAMN01760977, study PRJEB22395) | human gut metagenome | reverse complement strand
GGATCGTCACATCAAATTTTTTGAATCTCGTGTCCAGTTTTTATTGACTACTGCACACCCCATATTTCTGACCTCAATAATACCGCACATCTCGCCCCTTTGTCAATCGCCCATTCCGTTTGCTGTCGATTTATGATATAATGGGCACGTCGTCAATTCCCAAAACTCGCTCTTCCACACGGAAGGAGGTGAGTTTCCGTTGAGCGAACTTGAAATTTTAGTTTCCTTCATTGTGTCTGTCGCAGCAGGCATAGCCACACACTATATCTGCAAATGGCTGGACAGGCACAAGTGACGACAGCAGCCTAAAACGAAAGCCCCCGGAGCGGCAACTCCGGGGGCTTTCCCTATGCCCGTTGAGCGATAAGCATAGTAGTTTCCTTCATGTTTAGTATACCACACAGATTATGAATTTTTCAAGTCTCTGTGCCAATTTTTATTATTTGGACGTCGGGAATATCCATTCAAAAAGTCCCTTATTTTCTTCTGCCTTAATTTCCTTGGTTTGCTTCGTTTGGGCAGCATGATCAGCTTGCGCTGCATCGACTTTATTTCTCAAAATCGTTCCCCACCGAACTGCAAATGCCGAAACAAAAAGAACAACGGCAATAATGCCGACCGCTATAAGCGTCTTTTTCACGATGTCCTTTATCTGAATCTTTTTGACCTTTTTATCCAGCTCCGCAACTTTTTCTTTTTTGGCTTCGATAATGCGGTCGAGCTCTTGTTTTTCCTCTTGGTAAGCTTTCTCCAAGACTCTCTTTTTCTCGTCGTATGCCGCATCAAGAGCTTCTATCAATTTGTTCCGCTGCTGCGGATCAGCAAGCTCTAAAAGCTCGTTCATATCCCGAGTAGACTGATTTATACTTTCTACATCGATCTGCGACACATGCGTATAAGCCCTATGCATTGACGATACAGCGCTTCGCATTTCTTCCTCAATGACTGCTACGCTGCTCTCTATCGCGTCTACACTGCCATGTATCTCCGTAAGCATTCGCTTGTTCTCAATCTGGGTAGGTGCTAACGCTCTGCCGGCTACGTTTTTCTCTTGTTCATCGAGAACATGAAGGCCGCGATCTATTCTTTGCGTCTGTCTGGCTATTGAATTTAGGTTCTGATCTGTTTGCTCCAAATCCCGCTGAATTTCCTCTATGCTTCTCGGCATTTAGCTTAACTCCTTTCCCTTTACAACGATAAGTCGAAATCATGGCTGCGGCTTATCGGCTTCTGCAGGCGCGGTATCTCCAACTCAATTCCATCGCTGTTATGCAGAATTTCCAGCTGCTCCATAACGTGCGAAACATCACGGTACATACCTCGGTTATAATCGCGTGTGAGATAGGAAACTACCTTTTGGGGCTCATCATAAACCGCAGCAATAAGCTTTTGCCTGTCTATGGGCGGTAACTGGTAGAGCCGTTGGATGCTCTGTATATCGTCCGTGATCGCCATCACAAATTCTTTGACCGCCGGTTTCTGATCGCACATTAGCTCTGCATTGTCCCTATTAAGCCCGTAGAGCCTCATATCCTCGACTATGACCTTCTCCCTTTCTTGATGCCTTAAAGCCTGTCTCAGCTCATTCTCGAGCTGTTTACGCCTATTTTCTTCGACTTCTTTGAGATTTTCCAACATCTCTTTGCTGTCCTTTAGATCATGCTTAGAAGAATTGATACCCATAAGGCGCTCTCTGTTCTCCTGCCACCAATCCGCAAGATGGTCGAAGCTGTTCTCTATCCGATGAGCAACTTCAATCACTTTGTTCTGGACGTAGTCCGCCATGCTCTTTACCATATCGATTGCCTTGCGGGTGATCTTCTTTTCGGCTCGATTTGCTTCTCGGACGTTATCCAAAACGTCTCTTTTTATGGAGATATACTCCATCTCCATTTGAGGTTCCTCTTGAATATGCTCTTTAACATTTTCGTTGTATCGCTTCACTTCCGCGTTCCAGTCTTTAGCCATAGCTATATAGTCGGCAGAAGCTCCCTTGTACAATTTTTTCTGCGATAAATACGGAGATTGGTTGTCGTTGATATCGAATTCATACCCATGATCGGACATGATTTTTTGGTAAGCCAAGTCCCGCTGAATCATAAAACTCTTTTCCTTGTAGCGCGTATCCTTCGCCGATAAAGGCTCTGTTTTGTATACCGGCTGCCCGTTCTTGAACATCAAATCGCCCTTTTTATGGACTAATTCTCCTGTTCCCTTTTTCGTCAATTTGTGTGTTATCGGGTCTTGCCAGATGTCCTTTGCATACGTTTTTTGCTCAAGTTTGCTGGCATCCATAACCTCCCTTTCCGAAAACATCAAGTGGCAATGCAGGTTCGTTCTCGAATGATTCCAGTGCACCGCATATTCATAATCGTGGTTCTCTCCGATGATTTCTTTCGCCAGTACATCGCAAATTTCTTTGAGTTTTTCTCTCTGTTTTTCTGTTGTAGCGTCCTTTAATTTTGAAGCTAACCCATTTGGCAGCGGCAGCAATATCTCTCTTGCTTCGTTCTGCGCCTGCCCGGAATTGTGCTGGTGTTTTAGCTCATATTCGTGATAAAACTGCCAGCTATAAACCATTTTTTCTTCATGCAGCAGCACTTCTTCTTGCTTGTGCGTCTTGTTGGAAATGTACGCGCTTCTGCCTACGGCGTTGCTGATTTTGGTCGTTCGAGCGAAAACATTTGGCACGGTTTTATCGTCCTTTCTGGCGTTGGTTTTAGGGGGTCAAGGGGGTTCCCCTTGCGCAAATCACTGTCACGGCGTAGCCTTGACGGTGTGTTTGCGCTCTCAATCGGCGAGGCCTCTACCCATTGTACCACGCAGCCACGCAGATTGCAATCAGCTATCCCACCATTTATACACCGTAGGTCTGCTTATTCTCAGCGCTTTCGCAATTTCGGTCACCGATGCTTCCGGATGCTCCGCACGGTACGCTGCTACACGTTGCTGCGCCGTGCCGCTGCCTTTCGGACGTCCTTTTTTGTTCCTCCAGTTTTTGTTTCCATTAAGCTCCTCTCGAACGAAATTCATTAAGCGAACATGATCTGCCTGCCTTCGCCCATTTCGTTTATTCCGCTCGATCGGAATTTTCGTTCGAGCTTCGATCGCCTTGATGCTGTAATTCGCATAGGCATCATCGAAATAAGTGAACGCATCGTACACGTCCTGCTCCGTGAACTCGTTTTTCTCGTGCTCCGTAAGGCTATTCAGCCATGGCACGAGCTCCAGCGCGTCCGTCAGCACCTTTTCTTTGTCGATGTCACATTTGATCGCGTAGGTGATCAGCGTAGCAATGCAGTTATAACGGTTTCCGTCAAAAGCGCCTTTGCGCATCTGCGCTATCCACCAATCATACAGTGCATACGGGTTATCGCCATGCACCTTACCGGCTATATCCCATTTCTTTCGGCTCCTGTCGCCCTCTACAACGCGTTTCTGATACCATTCCGGGTACTTTACCTTTGCTTCTTCCAGCGGCATACGGTATTCCTCTGCGTCCGTCATGTGGTATTGGTCGTCTACATATCGATTGAGCGTTTCTATCGTCGTTTTCTCGCCCACTCTGAAAGCTACGACCGGATAGCGCTTTCCAAGCTTGCTCTGGCTGCCAGGCATACGGAAGCCTTGGAAAATGCCTTGAAACTGGCGCTTCTCCGGCTCTATGTTGCTGGTATATGCATTCCAAACTATCCGCGTTAAGCCATGCTTCAGATCGTTTAACGGTCGGTGCAGGTGCTTATACAGCGGTATCGGTTCCTCAAGTAGATAATAAACGTGAAAGCCGTGCCCGCTGTTGATCAGATACGTCGGGGTAGGCAGCACATCATTTTGGATTTGGTAGAGCAGATCGTGCATCTGGTCCATACCTACGCCGTCCAGATCGATACAGAAGCCCCACAAATGGTAGGCGTTGGCTGCTGTGCGGTTCCGACCGCGGTAGGACACCGGCGAAGTCACAGCAAATTCTGCTCCTGCAGCTCCCTGCAGCCCCTCTAAATCATCAAAAACAATAGTGTTCCGGGCATATACTTTCGCTTTCTCATCGGCTGCATCTTTGCGCACCGTCATAGTATAGATCAAATTCGGCTTTCTGACCGACAAATCACCATGCACGCCGAGCGAACCTGCCGGAAAGACATCTCGGTAAAATTCATAAGGCGTCACCTGCGTGAACATCGCTTTAAGCTCATCGTTTTTAAGTTTATATAACTGTTTGTCTGTAATTTTGCGTGCCATTTCAGCACCCCCATAGAATATTCAAAAGAGAAAAAGGAAGCGAAAAAGAGAAAACCGTGCCAGAACCTACTGCTTCTACAAAAATCAGCTCGAAACGACCGCAGAAGAAGTTGAATACAGGTATCCAACTTCTTTCCGCTACCCCGGTCTCCCACAGGAAAAGATGGAATGACAGGCATCCCACTTTTCTCCGTGGAAGACCAGCTACGACTGCGAGATCAAAGGACATCCACCCCTAATTTTCTTGAAATTAAGACCACAATATCTAAACAAAAACCGGCAGCATCGCACCCTATGCTGGCTGGCTATATTATCAATACATTTTATTCCCTATTTTGCCGCCTTTAAAATGCCGCCCCAAAACCGGCAGCATCGCACCTTATACTGGCTGGCTATATTATCAATGAAGTTTATTTTACACTTGCCGCTTAAAAAAAGCTACCCCTTAAACCGGCAGCATCGCACCTGTAGTGGTAAGCTAAAACTGGACACGGAGGGGGTAGAAATTGGACACGGTAAAGATGTAAGATATACACGAGAAAAATTGCCGTGGACAAGTCTGCTTCCACCATGAACAGGAGGCTTATTATGAAATACACTTTAGAAGAGCGGCTGGACATTGGTCACCGAATATACGACGGTGAACTGACAAAGTATGCAGCAGCAGAACAGTATGGCATCAGCGAAAACTGTGCACGGGACTATATGCGTCTGTACCGGGACACGAATCATCTCCCGCCAAAGAATACGAAAGGCGTTCGAAGATCTGCCGAAGCACTCAAGAACCATACTCCGCAGAAATTGGAAGACCTCGAATCCATGACCAAAGAGCAGCTCATTCAGGAACTGGTTAAAGCCCGCATTGCTGAAGCTCGGTTAAAAAAAGGCTACGAAGTGAAGGGGGATGGTTCGGTCGTTCTGTACGGCAGCAAGAATACCAGGTAATCATGGAACTATCGGGAGAATTCCCGGTAAAGCTTTTGTGTGACACAATGGGGGTTCAGAGAAGCAGTTTTTACAATTGGAAGAAACGTCTTTCCAATCCGTCTGACCACACGAAGAATCTTGTAAGCAACATTCTTCTTTTTCAGCAGTATCATTTGAAATACCCGTCTCATGGATACCGCTGGCTGAATGCAAAGATTCAGCTGGATACAGGTCTTGTCCTGTCAAATCCCTATGCGCATAAATGCTGCAAAATGGCCGGCATCAAGAGTAAAGCAAAGCATTACAGCTACAGGAAAGCGGGAGAAACATACCGGGTGTATCCGAATCTACTTATGACGGAGCTCAGAATTGACGGCCCACTGCAGTGCATCGTTAGTGACATGACTGCGTTCTATGTGAAAGGTGTTTATTACGAGCTGACACTCTATATGGACTTGTGGAACAATGAGATCATCAGTCATGCGCTTTCTTCCAAACGCGGTGACAGAATGACCTACATCAGCGGTCTTGCAGATCTGCTGGAATTGAAGAAGCAGTATCCGGAACTCCAAACAATACTGCATTCGGATCAGGGTTCTGTGTATGCTTCCAAAGCGTTCAATGAACTGCTGCCGATGTACAATGTTACGCATTCCATGTCACGGGCCGGAACACCGACAGATAATGCAGCCATGGAAGCTATAAACGGTTGGGTGAAAGCGGAGCTGTTTATGGATTTCCATGTGACCGGTACTGAAATGATCGAGCAGGAAATAGCCGACTATGTTACATTCTTTAATGAACAGCGTCCGGCATATGCCTTGAACTATCTGACACCAAAACAGTATAGAGAGTCCTTTTTCTTGAATGCCGGTGTTTGATTTTTCGGATCGTCACATCAAATTTTTTGAATCTCGTGTCCAGTTTTTATTGACTACTGCAATATTGCAGGTTTGTACCCCCGCAAGGAAGGGGTTGTGCGAAGGGGGAACCATTGCGGGGGCCCCCTTCGCATTTTATCAGGGCTTTGACTATTCCTCATTGCGAGATTTTTTTGTTCCCCGATCTCTCCATCTCCGCCAAATAAAAAAGACGCCTAAGGGCGACTCCTCATAAGGACATCTTGAAAACACCAGATTAAACCGATTGAGAGAATCTCTTGGTGTCGACCAAACGGGAATAGCCATCAACCATTTCATCGTGGTTGGTGGCTATTCCTGTTTAAAGGTATATTCATGTTGAAATCCGAACCGGAATCTTTGTAAAATTCCCTACCGCTCTTTAACCAGAAACAATGGGTAACCGCATGCCTAACCGGGAGAGCAGTTCGTTGGTAATCGTCCCACAGCATGCAGCCAGTTCCTCTGCCCGAATCACCTGACCGCCATCCCGACCGATAATAGTCACTGTATCGCCAGGAGCGACCTCCGAAAGATCGCTGACGTCCACCAGCAACTGGTCCATGCACATCCACCCCACCATAGGACAACGCCGGCCCTGAATCAGCACCTGGCCGCCCCGCTGAGGCAGATCCCGGGGCAGACCGTCCGCGTAGCCGATGGTGACCACCGCCAGTTTGGTTTCTTGCTCTGCCTGAAAGACCCGCCCGTACCCGGCGCTCTCTCCGGCTTGCACAGTGCGGATACTGGCCACTCTGGCCCGGAGAGACAGAACCGGCCGCAGGTCAAGGCTTCGCTGAACAGGCGCATCATCGCTTCGAACTCCATAGAGTGCGATTCCAGCCCGGACATAGTCACAGGGCTGAGCTGGGAGGTTCCAAATTCCATAGCTGGACTGGATATGAACTTTGCCGGGATCATATCCGGCAGTTCGGAGCCAGGCCACCGTATCATAGAACAAGGTCAGCTGCTCCTGGGTGTAGGCAACATCTTCGGCTTCCAGGCTGTCCGAGACGTATAGATGAGAAAAGACACCGTCCACTACCAGGTTTGGAAGCCGGAATGCCTCCAGGATCTCCTTCCGGTTTTCCGCCAGGATGCCCAGCCGGTGCATCCCCGTGTCCAGGGCCAGATGGACATGGACACGCCGCCCTCTGGCTGCCAAGGCCCGCCCGTGGTCAATATCCGCCACCGTCTGGGTCAGATGCCATCGTGTCAAGAGCGGAGCTTCCTCCGGGGAGGTATAACCTAAGATCAAGATCGTCCCCCGGATGCCCGCCTTTCGCAGAGCAATCCCCTCGGCCAGGCAGGCCACGGCAAAGGCCCGGACGCCCGCTCGCTGTAAGGTGCGGGCAGTCACTGCCCCGCCGTGACCGTAGGCCTCCGCCTTTACCACCGCCATCAGCTCTGTCCCCGGGGCCAATGTGTTCCGCAGCACCTGGGCGTTGTGCCCAAGGGCCGCCAGATCCACCTCCCGCCAGGCCCGAGCGGTGGGGCTGGGCTTCTTTTGAAGCCTCAGCAGGCAAGGGGCGGAGAGCAGCGCACTGAGCGCCAGCACCACAATAAAATGGAGAACACTGTTTTCAATGAGCATTTCTCCCAGTCCCAGTAGCTTTGCCGCTCCCCGGACCAGTACGATGCAGAGGGGATGGAGCACATACATGGCTGTGGAAAATTCCCGGACTTTCCTGGACTCGCCCTTGTTTCCGCCCAGCAGCAGAGAAAAAAGGCATACTATGCACAGGGGGAGGGCGAGGTACATGCTGTCGTGGCGCTGGACATCCATGCGATGGAGCCACAGTCCCTCGGCGCTCATGGCTGCCAGAGAGAGGAAGAAGCCCGCCAGAGACAGCTTTTGGTTCCACCGCCTTCCGGCGGCCCCAAGCAGAAGGAATAGTGGCGCGAAGAACAGGCCATTGCGGGTATAGCCGCACAGTGTAAAAATGCCGTCGTAAAGGGTCCGAAGCAGCGGGATCTGGGAAACCAGTCCATAGTAACTGTCCCCGCCCAGACCGATGAGATAGAGTAGCGCCGCCACAGGCAGAGCCACCCGCAGGCCCAGCCGGCTGAGCCACCGGGCGATGACGATGCCCAGAATGGTCGCCGGGAAATACCACAGGTGGTAGAAGGTGCCGTCCACCAGCAGTTTCCGCAAAACATCCGCCGGACCGGTGAAGCTGCCGGCATAGAGATTCACTGGCAGATACAAAAGGATGCAGACGCCGTAGAGCAGGCAGAGCTTTTTCAGCTGCCGCCCCACACCAGCCCAGTGATTCCGGCTCAGAAAGTACCCAGTGGTCATCAGAAAGAATGGGACTGCCACCCGGGCCAGTACCCGGGTAAGCCAGAAATCAGCCATGGCAGACACATCCGCCAGGGGCGAGGTGTGGTTCATCACCACCAGCAGGACTGCCGCCAGACGAAAGAGGTCCAAAGTCGGGACGGTTTTCTTAGCCGTTCTCATGGGTATCCCCCCACCATGTCAGGATAAATCCCTCCACATTGTCGCCGGATATCTGGCAGCAGCCCTCCGGCACTTCCACCTCTGTGACGGCTCCGGCGGCGGGCACATAGAACACCTGGGCCATGCGGCCGTTTTCCAGAGCGACGCTCCGGGGACCCTGCCGCAAAAAGTCCCGGTACTCCTCCAGACACAGCCCGTTGGTTTCCATCAGCTGGGCGTGGGGCGCCCCCACATAGCGGAAGTGCCACGGCTCAGCCGAGATCCCGGTGACTTCCTCCTTGCCCCGCTGGTAGCGTTCGATAAAGCCGTACCGGGCCGCCAGACGCCTAAATCTTCCGCAGACGCCGTCATAGGGAAAGGCAGGCCGGATGAAGTCGATGTATCCGGCAGCCTTTCCCAGGTCGATGGCGAGGCCGGTCTGATGCTCACTGCATCCTGGAAGGGCCACATACTGGCGGGTAAATGTCTCCCCATGCTCCGCCATGGAGTCGTCCCAGATCCGCTGCTGTTCCTGCTGGCTCCGCCAGCCGGACACCGGCACGATCTCCCGCTGTCCCCCCGCCTTTTGGATACAGGCAGACAGTAGCTGCCGTGCCCGGCTTTCAAGAAGAATGTCGGGGTGGTGCGGGTCCACCGAGGTCAGCGCAGATCGCTCTTTTTCATGCAGGGGATGCGCCCGGTTGACCAGGACCAGCGGCCCCTGAAAAATCTGCTCCCGGGGAATCGACACGGTTCTCATCCCGCCACCCCCAACTCGATCAGGCGGGTCACCAGCTCCCCAAAGGAAATGCCGATGCCCTGCATCATGCTGGGGTAGCGGCTGTGGGCGGTGAAGCCGGGGATGGTGTTGACCTCATTGAAGACGATCTCCCCATCCGGGGTGAGGAACAGATCCACCCGGGCGAATACCCGGCAGTCCAGGGCACGGTAAATGGTTTTTGCCGCTGCCTGGATCTCTGCCGCCTTCTCCGGCGGGATGCGGGCGGGACAGTGGATGGCGGAGGTCTTTAAGGTGTACTTCTCCTCATAGTTGAAAAAGCCCTCCGACAGCGCAATCTCGTCCACCAGACCCACGGTCAGTTCCTCGTTGCCCATGACCGCGCAGCCCACCTCAAAGCCGGGGATCGTCTCCTCCAGGATCACGGCGCTGTCGTGGCGGAATGCCTCCTCCATGGCGGCGGGCAGCTCTTCCGGCCCGGAGACTTTGGTGATACCGAAGGAGGAACCGGCCCGGACCGGCTTGACAAACACCGGGTATCCCAGTTCCTCCGCTGCCTGGGCGATCCGGCTGAAATCATCGCTGGAATGAAAGACGTGGCTCCGGGGGACCCGGATGCCGGCCAGGGCCGCCAGCTGGTGGGCCCGGTCCTTGTCCATGCACAAGGCGCTGGACAATGTCCCGCAGCCGATGACCGGGACCCCGGCCAGTTCAAAGAGTCCCTGTACCGTACCGTCCTCGCCGTTCTTGCCGTGGAGGACTGGGAATACCGCGTCAAAGAGGAGACGGCGGCCGGAGCCGTCCAGCAGTAGTAAAGCGTGGGCCTCCCGTTCCACCAGCGGGGTGCAGGGGATACAGTCTGCCGCCTGCTGCCAAGTACCGTCCTCCAGCCGGGAGAGGTCGCCGGTATAGCAGAGCCACTGCCCCTCCCGTGTGATGCCCACAGCCAAAGGAGTATAGCGGGCGGGGTCCATGTGGGACAGCACCGCATAGGCGGAATGGAGAGAAACTTCGTACTCCGTGGAGCATCCGCCGAAGAGAACGAGAATGGTTTTCATGGGATAAGACCTCCTAATCAAAATAAAGCGCCTGGTTCTGATACTGAAATGGTACCAGAACCAGGCGTTTCATACTTGTCTATCTACCAACGGATGCCTTGCAAGTTTTCTGCGAAATTCTTGTGATTTTCTTACGGCGCTTCTGAATGGTCTGACGGAAGACAGATGGTGAAGGTGATCCGATCCTCGGTGCTGTCCGCCCGAATGGTCCCGCCGTGGAGCTCCACGATCTCCTTGGCGATGGCTAAGCCAAGGCCCGCACCACCTGTCCGGGTGGCGCGGGAGCTGTCCAGACGGAAGAACTGTTCAAAGATCCGGTCCAATTTCTCCTGGGGGATGTTCTTTCCCGCATTGGAGAAGGTGAGTACGATTTTCCCGGCCTCTATCCGTCCGGCAATTTCCACCGTGCTGTCCGGCAGGCTATAATAAGACGCGTTGCGCAGGAGATTATCAAAGACCCTTGCCAGCTTATCCGGGTCACAGGAATAGTGCAGCTTGGGCGGCAGATCCAGGCTGCATGACAGCCCCGATTCTGCGAAAATGGGGCGGAATTCGCTGGCGACCTGCTCCAGCATCCGCGTCAGGTCCACGCTCTGCCGCTCCAGCTCCAGGCGAGAGAGGTTGAAGCGGGTGATGTCGAAGAACTCGTTGATGAGGTCCTCCAGCCGCTCCGCCTTCTCCAGGGCGATGCCGGTGTACCTGGCCCGGATCTCCGGGGAGATCTGAGGCTCATCCCGCAGGAGGGTCAGGTAGCCGATGACGCTGGTCAGGGGCGTTTTCAGGTCGTGGGCCAGATAGACGATTAGGTCGTTTTTCCGCTGTTCTGCCTCCCGGGCTGCCCGGGCGTCCCGGAGAGCCTGCTCCCGGGCCAGATTCAGCTGGATGGAGATGTCCTCCAGGGAATCCGGCAGCTGGATGGGCTCCTCACTGGGGCGGGATAATTGCTCTGCCGCATTGGCCACCACGTCCAGCTGCTTGATGGGCTTGGAGATAAAATAGAAGCTGATGACCACCCAGCCCGCCAGCACTGTGACGATGCAGACCAGAACGATGTAGTCTCGAACCCAATTCAGGAAGTCGTAGAGCGGCGAGGGCTGCCAGGTGATGCTGGCGCAGATGATGAAGCCCAGGAATGCCAAGGCCATCACTGCGACCACCCAAGCCATGAGGACCAGCAGGTAGCCGCCCCAGATGCGCAAAGATCTCCGGCGGCTGCGGGTATTTCCTTTCTTACTCAATGGTGTACCCCACCCCCCAAACGGTCTTGATGAATTTGGGCTTTCGGCTGGGCTCGTGCATCTTTTCCCGTAGCCGGGCGATGTGACTCATGACGGTGTTGTTGCTGTCCATAAACGCCTCGCCCCAAACATGTTCAAACAGTTCCTCGCTGGACACCACATTCCCCCGGTGCTCACATAGATACCAGAGAATGGAGAATTCCAAGGGCGTCAGGGCCAGTTCCTCGCCGAACAGGACGCACTTGTGAGTGGCCTTGGAGATCTGAAGGCCTCGAAAGTCGTATTCGGTGACCTCCTGGACTGTCCCCTCCCTGGGGTTGTACCGGGTGTAGCGGCGCAGCTGAGTCTTGACCCGGGCCACCAGTTCCAGAGGATTGAAGGGCTTGGTGATGTAGTCGTCCGCTCCCAAGGTCAGCCCCATGATCTTGTCCATATCCTCCACCTTTGCGGTGAGCATGATGATGGGGAACAGGTGGTCCTCCCGGATGCGCTGGCAGAGGGTAAAGCCGTCCATGTCCGGCAGCATCACATCCAGCACCGCCAGATTCAAGCGTGTCGTCCGCACACAAGCCAGGGCGTCGGAGGCATTATAGAATTTGTGGATGGTGAAGCCTTCGTTTTTCAGATAGACCTCCACCAGATCTGCGATCGCAGTCTCGTCATCGACGACTAAAATATGTGTAGCCATAGTTGCCGGCCTTTCGTGTTTTTCTGCATTATAGCACGGAACGTATAAAAAAGCGAGTATGACTCTTGATTTTTCCTAAACATGTCCTAAAGGGGACTGTTGCGGTCTCCTGTCTGCGCAAAATTCTCACCAGACTGTATCGAAACTACGATCTTCCAGACTCCTGATTTCGTAGGGTCGAAGTCGTGAAGCTGCGCCGCAGTGCTCTGTCATCCTTCGCTGGCAGGATCGGTCTGCGTATCATACGATGAACATTCCTCCAGATCTGCAGCCTGCTACCCGGATAGGCTTTTTTCAGCTTTGTGACAGCACGCTCCTTTGCCTTTTCCACGGCGGACTCCTTCATCATGTGGTACATGCCGATTTCCTTCAGCGAAGTTTTTTCAAATCCGAATACGCCGTAGAATTTTCCGAGGATGTCCCTGTCCTTCTTCGGGAGAGCATCAAATAGTTCCTGCAGCAGCTCAATGCAGACTTTTCGATACACGACCTGCTCCGCAGAAACAGAGAGATTCCCAGGCATCAGCCGCTCAAAGGGATCACCGTCATAGCTCCCAGGGATAAGATCATTGACACCAACAAAATGGGTGTTGTAACGGATGTGCTTGACAGCCTGTTCCAGAAGGACATCCATTTTCTCCGCGATCTCTTCGATGCTGAACTGACCTGAATGATATAGCCTTTGTGCCTGCCGGACAGCATCCATCTCGTGCTTGCTCAGAGAAAGATTTCCGATATGTTGCTCCAGCCAACGGGTCATCCGGCCTTTCAGATGTGGGTACAGGTAGGTGGCAAGCACAGCACGGCTCTCATCGTATTCTCTGCTCTGGACCCGTGTCAGAAATTCCAACGCACCCTCGCCGCAAAGATCCTCCAGAATCGTTTTCGTATAGCCGGACAACTCTCCCGGTCTTTCCCTGTCCATATGCAGACAGTTGAACTCTCTGGCAGTCTCCCGGGCGATGCGCCGGATCAGCCCGAGATTCCTGCGGTACAACTCCTCCAGCGCGCGCTCATCACCGCCGTAATATCGGCGGACCAATTCCTCATTGGTCATGGGTCCCACCCGCCTTTGCTTTCGGTGGACGCCCTCGGGGCTTGCTCACTCTGGTGATGCGGCAATATTCATACACTTGCGCAGTAGATATTTGTTCAGAAAACTCCTCAACAGAGATATCCGGGCTGCGCAGCGCATCGTAGAGCCGGTCTCGCACATGATCCTTGGCTCTTCTGGCATCTTCCTGAGAGATAGCTCCCCGCTGCATATCCTTCGTGATCCTGGAAAAGGCAGTCAGCTTGGCCTTCACCTTGGGGTTGTTCTTTGCCAGTTCCTTTTGAACTTCCACCGTGCCAAATTGCCGACAGGTGTAGCCAGGAGCGTGGGGACAGGCCCCTTCGCAGTACAAAGCGTGGACGCCGCTCTTCAGCATGAAGTATTTCCCGCAGATGATGCAGCGGCGGATGTTGTGTCCGCTATTCAGGGCCAGCATATAGTCTGCCTTCATCAGCGCCTGTAAGCTGTCCGTCACATGCTCCTGACAGATGGCCATGGAGCCGTCCGGCAGCTCCCGCGGGACATAGGAGAGCATATATTCATCGTGTCTCCTGTAGCAGTCCCCGTGGTAAGTGATGGGGTTGACGATCAGCTTCTCTGCGGTGCGATCATCGTTATAGAAACCATAGAGCGCTGCCGCATAACTTTCCGGCCCATTGGTCGTGAGTGTGGAGAGGATAAACTTGATGAAATTCCGGATGGTAGGAACAAAGGCACGGATGTCGTGAAGATACATCATGTAGCGGTCGATGTATTTCTTGTAGGCACTCCAGGTATCTTCGCACGCTCCCAGGAGGCGAAACATCTCGTAATAAAACAACTCGCCCTTTTCCTCGCTGCCCTCTCTGCGACGAAACAGATCCAGCAGTCCCAAGGAGATTTCAGGATCGCTGTCCCCATCATCGCTCTGGAGGAATTCTTCCGCTGAGGCGCTGAGAAGTTTTGTCTGATCATCCTCTGAAAGGCTGTGCTCCTCGGGAGGAAACAAGCTGAACTGTCCTGTGATCTCCCGTATCACCGAAAAGAAAGCGTCATAGCAATCGTCCGGTAGCAAGCGGAACACAGTATATCGGCGAAGTTCCTGACAGAGCTGCTCCATTTCATCATTCAGTTTCCACCAAAGTTCACTCTTGCGGACATACTCGTAGATGTCCATAAGGGTACGGATGCGCACCATCCGTTCGTGCAGGGGGTGGTAGTCATCCGGTGATAGATTCAGCAGATCTTCGGTCAGCCTGCCTGCCTCAAACTGCTGCCCGTTCAGCTCCAAGGTGCTGCCGTAGGTATAGAATATGATGCTCCCCTCCATTTCCGCTGGCCCCCTCCTCTGCAATAATTTGTCCTACTTGATTTTTAATCTGTCCATGCTTTTTATCAGGATACCATCTTTTCCACCACAATACAAGCAGAGGGGCAAGGGGATGCTCAAAAGTCCTGTGGGCACTGCTCCTCTAAAAGAATACTACTCCCACTTCTTTCGAGGTGGGAGATTTTTGTATTCAGATATTTTGAATTGGAGGTACTGACTATGAGCAACAAAATGGACCGTCCTCTGGTCACGGTGGACGGTAGGACGCTGATGGACCGTCCGCTGGAGCCGCCCAATTTTGTGGTGGACACGCTGATCTCTCAGGGTCTGCATATCCTGGCGGGTTCACCCAAGGTGGGCAAGTCCTGGCTGGCCCTGTGGCTGGCGGTGACGGTGGCCAAGGGAGAACCGGTCTGGGGAATGAGCGTGAAGCAGGGCACCACCCTCTATCTCTGCCTGGAGGACTCCGTCCTTCGCATCCAGAACCGCCTCTTCGAGATCACAGAGGACGCGCCGGACAGCGTCCATTTCTGTACGGAGTGCGCTCCCATCGGCCAGGGGCTGGAGGAGCAGGTGGAGGGCTTCCTCGTAGCTCACCCGGATACTGTTCTGGTCCTCGTCGATACGCTGCAGATGGTCCGCCCCGTCCACGATGCCACCTACGCCAATGACTACCGGGACCTGTCCGTGCTGAAGCGGCTGGCGGACAAGCACGGCATCGCCATCCTGCTGATCCATCATCTGCGAAAGGAAACTGCCGATGATGTGTTCAACCGCATCTCCGGTACGACAGCCATCAGCGGGGCGGTGGATTCCAGTTTTACTCTGGTGGAAGATCGGCGCGGCAGCGGTAAGGCGAAGCTCTCCTGCATCGGTCGTGACATTGAATACCGGGAGTTGTCTCTGGAACGCAACGTTGAAAACGTGTGGGAGATGGTAGCAGACAGCAGAACGCAGCCGGAGCTACTGGGCGACCGGATCACCTATCTGGTCTCTGAACTGATGCGCGACCGTACGAAATTTATCGGCACTCCCACAGAGCTGTCTGAAAAAATCGACCCTGTCGGTATGGAGCGTATCTCGCCTAAGAAAGTGTCCCGCCTGATCCTGCAAAACCTTGACGCGCTAAGCAAAATCGGAATTTCCGGTATGGTGCGCCGCAGCAACGGGAAGCGGCTCATCGAGCTGCGCCGTGCCGAAAGTGACGATGCCCAGGGTGTACCTGTGGTCGCCCCTGTTGACCCTGTTGGGGCGCTGTGCGGCGATTTGCGGGAGATTGCCGGGCATGGCGAGTAAACACCCGCAGGGAAAAAGAAACGCCGTTTGTGGCCATTTGTGGCCGAAAGCGGAGCGCGGGTGTTCGGTGCAGGGAAATCACCTCCTTGGAGGTGGCCAGCATCGCGTTTGTCTGGTCTGCGGCAACGCCGCTGCCCGACTTCCGCATGAATTCCGGGCAGAAGCCCGGACCCACTTTATCTACGATTTGGAGGAAACGACATGAAAAAAGATGTTAAATTCAGCACCCGCATGGCGTCCACAGACCGGGAGGCCATCAAGGAGTTGGCGAAGCAGTCCGGGATGTCCATGAGCGACTACGTCACTGCCTGCTGCCTGGGAAAGCAGGTGGTGGTCATCGACGGCCTGAAAGAAGTGCTGAAGGAGCTGAAGTCCATCGGCAGAAATCTGAACCAGCTCGTCACCCTGGCGCACATGGGACGAGTGACCGTGATCGATCTGGAAAGCGTATGTCGGGCGTTCTCTGAACTCTGTGGTGCCGTTCGGATGATCCTTGAACGAAAGCGCTGGTAAGCTATGGCTATCATCAGCTTCACAAACTACAAGCGGGGCCAGACCACCGGATGCATGAGCGCCGTGATGCGGTATACCATGCAGGATAAAAAGACCGAGTTCGAGGGGCAGCAGTTGGTCACAGGTATCAACTGTCAGCCGGAATCTGTCTACGCGGATTTCATGACCACCAAGCGGCTCTACCACAAGACGGACGGTGTACTGTTCTATCACATGGTACAGAGCTTCCCGAAAGGCGAAGCAGTCGACCCGGTCACCGCTCACGCGGCCGCGCTGAAGCTGGCCGAGTACTATGAGGGATACGAAGTTCTGGTCTGCACCCACACAGACCGTGAGCACATCCATTCCCACTTCCTCATCAACTCGGTCAATTTCGATACCGGACGGAAACTGCATATCGCAAAGGAGCAGCTCCAGGAACTGCGGCAACGCAACGACATGGTCTGCAAGGAGTTTTCACTTCCTGTATTTCAACCCAGGGAACAAAAGCAGAAAACAAAGACTATGACCATCGGAGAGTATCACACGGCGGCCCGTGGTCAGAGCAAGAAGCTGCAGCTCATGAATATCATCAATGACTGTATGCGCCACGCTTCCAACCGCGAGGAGTTCATTGCGCTGATGGAGAGCGAGGGCTACAAGGTTCGCTGGGAAAAGTCCCGAAAGAATATCACCTATACCACGCCGAGTGGCTGGCAGTGTCGGAACCGTTTGCTGTTCGGTGACAAATATCTAAAGGAGAACATGGAATATGAATTCAGGATCAGAGAAGAAATTATCTATGGACGAGCTCATGGCCCTGAACCGGCCCGAGCCTTCACCGCAGCCGACAGCGCGGGAGTCGAGTTCACCGATCACGCCCATTGTCATCCAGTGTCCGCTGCCGGAGGCTCTGACGATGCTGACACAGAAGACAGAATCCATCGGGTGGGAAGTGCGTGGAATGCGGGAGTATCTTCCGAACCTGAGATCACACACAGACCTGACAGCGGTGCAGAACAGCATGGCGGAGATCCAGAAATCGTTGACGGAGATGACCACTCTGCTGGAACAGGCTGGGAAGAAGAAAGAAAAGCATTCCTGCAAATGGCTGGACTGGCTTCCGGACTTCGACCTGATCGTAGTGGCCAAATGGATCGTACTGGTACTGCTCATCGTGGCGGCACTGCTGGGGATGGGGTATGGCACAGCGACAGTGGTCAGCAACATCCGCAACCTGTTTCTATGAAGCCGCTCCACGCTGGACTGTATGGTCTGGCGGTAACTGGAGCGTTACTGGATGATGGTAACGAAGATGTCGAGGAACGTTACCGCCGTATCCAGGCAGAACAGGAAGCCAAAAATATCGGCGCTGTCATCGGACTGGTGGCCGGCGTAGCCATGGTGCTCACACAGGATGAGCAATCATCTACAGAACAGCAGTGGACCGAAGATCAGCAGGCAGAACAAACACAGCAGCAGACCATGTAACGGTCTGCTATTTTTGTTGCCTGACTGTAGCGTCAGGGGAAAGGAACGATATGGCGTATAAATTCAAATACAATGAGCGTCCCCGCTCCTACAGTGAAGAAAAGCATGGAGATGAGGATATTCCCTCTGCCAAGGCAGTGCGGGATACCGCAGTGGAAGAAAGGGACGGCAAGATTATAAAAAGCCGCCGACAGCATGTATGCGGCAGAGAGTACATTGTGTTCGCGGAATTCAGTTTCGGAGGAACGCAATCTACGGTCGATCTTATGAAACAGGTCATCGACCTGGAGCAGGACGCAAAAAATATTTCCGCCTGAAAAACAGGTTCGCATAGACAAACAAACCGATTGAGGGTATTGTATGGTTGCAATCTCTCAATCGGTTTGGCATTTTATGAAGGAGGTCAATATGTTACAGCCAAACCAAAAGATCACGGCGCTCTATTGCCGTCTGTCCCGAGATGATAATCTGGAGGGCGACTCCAACAGTATCCAGAACCAAAAACTTATCCTGCAAAAGTACGCCGATGAGAATGGGTTCCAGAACACCAGATTTTATGTGGACGATGGCTATTCCGGCGCGAATTTCAATCGCCCAGCCTTTGAACAGATGGTGGATGACATGAGCAACGGCGACATCGCCGTCATCATCACAAAGGATCTTTCCCGCCTTGGAAGAAACCAACTGCACACCGGTCTTTATATCGAGGAGATATTCCCTTCCAATGATGTGCGCTACATCGCTGTCAACGACAATGTTGACACCAAGTATGAAAACAGCAACGAGCTGATGCCTTTCAAGAATTTGTTCAATGAGTGGCACGTGCGGGACTGCAGCCGCAAGGTGCGGAATGTAGTGAACGCCAAGGCACAGCGGGGAATCCGGGTGGGGACACGAGCTCCTTACGGCTACCGCAAGGGTGCAACCAAGGACTCTCCTCTGTTGGTGGATGAGGAGGCGGCGGCTGTCGTCAAACGCATCTTCGCCATGTGCGCCGGCGGAATGGGACCAGCCCAGATTGCAAAGCAGCTCAAGAAAGAATGCATCTACAGTCCATCCATGTACGCCTATACGAAATTCGGCACATCCCATTCCGGGCTGAATGCAGAGCGGCCCTACAACTGGACTGGCGACATGGTGGCGGATATGCTTCAGAACATGGTCTACCTTGGGCACACGGTCAACCTTCGCTACAGCACCAAGTCCTACAAGGACAAAAAACGATGTGAACGCCCCAAATCAGAGTGGCTTATCTTTGAGAATACTCATGAAGAGCTGGTGGATCAGGAAACCTGGGATATCGTACAGGAGGTGCGATCTCATAAGCGCCGCCGCACGAATATGGATGAGCAGAATATGTTCTCTGGATTGGTGTATTGTGCGGACTGCGGTAAGCCCATGGTATTGCACCGGGCGCACACCATGAAGCCGGAACAGAATCATTTCACCTGCCGCACCTACAAGAAGGACGGGGCAGAAGTGTGTAGCGCTCACTATATCCGGGAAGTGGCACTGAAGGAAATCGTGCTGGAAACAATCCGCAGAGCTACAGAGTTTGCCAGGAGCGACCCGGAGCGGTTCGCCGCATATATTCAGCAAAAGCAATCTACTGAGGTGGCAAAGGAGATCCGGGGGGTGGAACGGGAATTGTCCACGATGCGGAAACGGGATGGCGAACTGGATGTAGTGTTCAAGCGGATGTATGAGGACAGCGCCTTGGGACGGGTGAGCAATGAGCAGTTCCGTTTGCTGTCTGAGGCATACTCCAAGGAGAAAGCGCAGCTGGCCGAAGCCATCCCTGCCACGGAGGAGCGCCTGGAGAAACTACGCAGTAGCATGGCCAACGCCAAGAACTTCATCGCCAAGGCCAGAAAGTTCACCGACATGACGGAACTGACCCCGGAACTGCTCCGCACCTTTGTGGCGAAAATCATCGTGTATGAGAAAGAGGTCAAATACTCCAAGCACGCAGCGCAGAAGATCCACATCTGTTTTCGGGACTTCAACCTCAACGAGACAGACGATATGCTTCTATGCGGAGAGACAACAGAAAAGGCAGACAGTACAATTGCACTGCCTGCCTAATCCGAGGACACGCTTCAAGGTACCCCTATCAGGAGTAGCGGAGAGCGCGCCCTTATTTTTTTATACCTTTTGGAGCCGCACTTCGCTCCGCGCCTCGCAGGCGCGAGGCGCCTGCTGCGACACTCGCTCCGTGCAAGGTGTTATTTCTGACGCGCACGCCCCAGGGCGGCTTCTCTTGCCGCTGCTATGGAATCCGGTGGGCGGATTGCTTGAACTCGGCGCTTACCGTTCGGACGCCGGTCAGTGGATCGCATTGGCGGCGGCGATTGCAGCGCTTTTGTTGGTTTTATTCTACAGCTTGTTGGTGATGCTTCGCGGCAATGCATTGGAATTGAAAAAGGAGCAGCCGCGGCGCGGCCGAAGCGCGAAAAGATTGCGCTCAAAAAGCATTCTTTTTATTTTGACATACCGCAATACGCTTTCTAACCGCAATGGGATTTTTGCGATTCTCACTTGCGCTTTATGTATAGCCGTTTTTCTTACGGGCGTTTTTTTGCAGGCGTGCGCAGAAAAAGAATATGAGGTGAATTTAGAGGCGGATTATACCGTTGTACAGCCCAACATATCTTCTAACGGAGAAATGCTGATACCGGGCAGTGATCTTTTCTGCGGGTTAAGCCATGCAGAGCTTGAAAAAATTCGGGATAGCGCTGAAGTGCAGTCGGTAAGCGCTTCCGTGCGGTTTCCCGTTAAGCTGCTTTGCGGGAGCGAAAACGATCAGATAGGCAATATCATTGCCGAGAATTTTTTGGCGTGGAGAACACAGGAGGAAGCGGAGAAGATTAAAAACCGATATGGCTATGATGCGGATACAACGCTGTATTCCACCGTTTTATATGCAGCGCAAATCAGTGATTTGGCGCGGCTTGAACGGTATGTGGCATATGGAACATTGGATTTGGAGCGCCTGCACCGAGGGGAGGCATGCGTGCTGATCTTGCGCGAGGAGGATCAAAGCACGGAGCTTCCGTTAGGCGCGCAGCTTTCATTTTCGCAGATTTTGGAGGAGGCAGGCGATTTTAAGCGGGTGGATTTTACAGCGCAGCTGGATGCAGTGATCGTTCTTCCGCAAAGCCTGCCGGCAGAATTAAAGATTTTTAACAAAAGATGCATATGGTTTGATGTGAGCGCGCTGGAAGAGTTGGCGATTTCGATTCCGTATACGAGAGTATTGATCGATCTGAAGGATAAAGA
>OIEL01000532.1_pt1 | contig 21328 bp, 18 predicted proteins | sample 1581731 | NCBI WGS metagenome assembly OIEL01 (sample SAMN01760977, study PRJEB22395) | human gut metagenome | reverse complement strand
CTCACCGCAGTTTGTACAGGTGTACTTCTTGGTTCCTGTACTTGTATATGTTGGCGCCTTCGTCACTACTCCGCTATCCCACGCATGATTTGTACATACCAGCTTGGCTATCGTCTCGGTCTTGGTCTCACCACAGTTTGTACAGGTGTACTTCTTGGTTCCTGTACTTGTGTAGGTCGGCTCCTTTGTCACCACTCCAGCATCCCACTTGTGGCTTATGCACATCTCGAATGTATACTCGGCATACTCCTTGTTATACTTGCTTGAATTGCTTGAATCCTTAGTTTTCTTTATATTAGGAGAATCTGTAATAAAATACACCAGCTTACCATACTGTTCTCCAAACGCATATAAATTATTTCCTGTTGAACTATTATACTGTGTTCGTATATTTATAAGCTCTGTAGGAGTTACATTTGTTGATGTTATATCTATCTTGTTCAAGCTATCCGGAGTCGTAAAATATAAATTATCACCTCGGAGATATATTGAACTATAAACACCAGGATAATACCCACCACTCGGAGCTGTCCATTTTGCAGTGCCCGAATACAAAACCTTGTTTATGTTAGTCGAATACTGGTACTTATTTATGTTAAATGATGTTTTCGAACTGCCCTCACTTATGCTGTACCAATAACCGTCTTTATAAAAAATAGCTTTCTCAATACCATTCCAGAACTTACCACTCTCATAAGTGGTGTCCACCGCTGTCGTATATGTATCTCCCCACTGTGCACTGACAACCATATCCGTTCTGTCCTTAGTATGGTTGATGAGTGTATTCTTATTCATTGTATCAAAGCTGACAAGGAAATAATCATGATATGATCTTCCAGGCATATCCCACACCGGATCGTCCCAAGTTGCATCTATGTGATACCATTTTCCATGTATCTTAACTATGTTCCATGCGTGATTGATATTTCCACTTGATGCGATTGCACATGAAAGACCAGCCTCTCTTAGCAGATAAAACATAGTCTCTGCATATCCCTGACACACACAACTATGTTTAACCAAAGCTCCATACATATCGTACCCGTGATTTGCAGCGATCGTTCCATTGAAATAATCCTCATATGCATATGCAACTGTGGATGTGAGATACTCATGATATGCAAGTACTATCTCTTCATCGCTCATTCCACTGGTATCTATCTTACTCTTGACTTCCTGAAGTGCAGCATCAAGCTCCTGCTGCTCCTCCTTTGCATTTGTCAAATATGTAAATTGTATTTTGGTGATTGAAGAGCCAGAAGTCCAATATGTATAGCCTCCCGACAGACTGATAAACTCGGGATGAGAATTGATAATAGATTTTACTGCCCCGTTATCAATATCGTCTCTCGTAAGGCCAAGTTCCGATACATCTATACTCGTCTGCCACGCCTTGATTCCTTCAACAATACGCTTCTCAAGTGCTGTTGCATCATATGTGGATGCCAATGAAGCCGCACCATCCTGCTGCTCAACGACAACGCCAAGTCCGCCTTTCTGCAAAGTGTCGTCCAGATCATCATACCCTACCGTAACCTGACTCTCATCTGAACTTACCCGTGTCTGATCAGATGCATATGCTCCCACTTTACCGCCTGTCAATAGCACAACCGCCGCCGAAAATGCCAAGGCACCGATACAGATTTTTCTGCTCAGTCCCCTTAACAACTCAGACCTTATACTGCCTGTCACCGCTATATATGATTTCCTCTTTTTTCTCATAAAACTCCTCCTTAAACGATACGTTTCTTCCTTATATTTCCGTTCATCCCTCAATACTTTTATTATATAGATTTTTGACACTGTTCGATAGCTTTTTACCTCACTTTTGTATATCTTGTAGGAATTGACAAATTGCGCAACTTCGAGCAATTCATTATATCTTAATCACAAGCAATTATATCTCTTACTTCAAGCCGTTTTTCTTAATTATATACAATATTGTCCTGATGAATGGCAGTGTGTATATTTTGTGTATTTTGCACAAATTAAAATGTATTATCAAATTACAATTGAATTATTTGTCTATTTGTGCTACCTTTAGATAGCAAGCTGTGCAACCGCTTGCGCATGTATTTTACACTAAAAACAGATAACATAGAGCACATTACCTTTATTTATAGGAGACGACAGATAAATGAACAAAAACAAGCTTTTTCCACAGATAAACGGAATACTACACGGCGGTGATTACAATGCTGAACAGTGGCTTGACCGCCCTGATATTCTGGCAAAGGATATCGAGATGATGAAGGAGGCAGGAATGACTTCCGCCACTCTTGGAGTTTTCTCCTGGTCAGCTTACGAACCTATTGAGGGCGAATATCATTTTGACTGGCTGAAAGACGTTATGGATAATCTTTATAATGCTGGGATTTACACAGTTCTCGCAACACCATCTGGTGGCAAACCGGCATGGATGGCGCAGAAATATCCCGAGATCAGACGTGTTGATTCCTATGATGTCCGGGAACACCAGGGTGTACGTGAGAACCACTGCATGAGCTCACCTATTTACAGAGAAAAGGTCTACAATATCATCCGTCAGCTCCATGCCCATGTGGGAAACCATCCAGGACTCATCATGTGGCATGTGTCAAATGAGCTTGGCGGCGAGTGCTACTGCCGTCTCTGTGTGAAAAGATTTCAGAATTACCTCGCAGAGAAGTTCGACCACGACATAAACAGGCTGAACAAAGCATGGTGGACCACCTTCTGGAGTCACTCATACAACAGCTTCTCACAGATTGAGCCACCATACAAAAATGGTGATTTCAGCATCATGGGGCTGAACCTCGAATGGAAGAGATTTACCACATGGAACATGAACGATTACATGAAGTCAGAGATAAAGCTCCTCCGTGAACTCACCCCTGAAATACCTATAACAACCAACTTCATGCAGCTCTACGAGGGTCTTGACTACAGACCAATGGCAAAGGAACTTGACGTAATCTCCTGGGATTCATACCCTAGATTCCACAACGACTATGAAAGCCTTGCGGATGTCATGGGACAGAACACATTTGACCACGCAGTCATGAGATCCATGAAGAAGGATAAGCCTTTCATGCTTATGGAGAGTGCTCCGGGGCTTGTAAACTGGCATCCATATAACAAACTAAAAAGGCCGGGCATCCACAAGCTGTTCTCATACAACGCTATAGCCTGCGGTTCTGACACTGTTCAGTACTTCCAGTGGCGAAAGGGCAGAGGCTCATTTGAACAGTATCACGGTGCCGTTGTCGACCATCTTGGAACAAATGACACCAGGGTATTTAAGGAGGTTGCCGCTCTCGGCAGCGAACTTGCCGGACTCTCCGAGATAACCGGAACGCTCATCAGATCAAAAGTGGCACTGCTGTTCGACTGGGACAATATGTGGGCTATAGATGATGTCAAGGCATTAGGTCAGGAATCAAAAAAATATCCTGAGACATGCATGTCTGTATACAAGGAACTGACAAAGCTTGGTGTCGACGCGGATGTGATTGCATCCGATGATCCGCTTGACGACTATGATGTGATCGTGGCTCCTATGCTCTATATGCTCAGGGACGGTGCTGCAGAATCTCTCGCTGCATTTGTAAAGAGAGGCGGGCAGCTCCTGGCTACATACTTCACCGGTTACGTGGACAAGAATCAGCTCTGCATCCTTGGGGGATTCCCGGGAAATGGGCTTGCAGATGTATTCGGAGTCATCAGTGAGGAGATCGATACTCTGTACCCATCTGACAGAAACAGCGTGACATTCACAGATGGAAGTTCATGTGGACTCCGGGACTATGCGGAGATCCTGAGAGTTGGAACAGCGGAAGTGCTGGGAACATACGATTCTGATTTCTATGCAGGAAATGCAGCAGTGACAGTGAACAGCTACGGCAAAGGCAAGGCCTACTACGTAGCTGCAAGAATAGATTACAGCAAACTTGGTGAGATCATGGAGCGGATGCTGGCAGATACCGGAATAGCAACCAAATGTCTGCCTGACGGAGTTCAGTATCACCGCAGATACGCAGATGACGGAACCTCATTTGGTTTCTACCTAAATAATACCGATGAACCTCAGTCCATATCCGATGTTCATGGAACCAATATTCAGACTCAGAATGTAGTTGATGGAGAGCTTGAGTTAACCCCGCTCGGAGTCGCCATCATCAAAGAAAAACAATTAATATAATCATAGTAATGACTTATCTTCCTGTCTTACCCATACAGGAAATATAGTTTTTATATTTTGCAGTCTGCCTGATGCTTGGACCGTATCTCCCTCCCTGTATATTATATCCTTTGCGGTCAGACACGCCAGGTGGAACATATACCTTAAAACCTTTTTAAAAGGCGGTGATACCTTAATATTGTGTATCACCGCCTCGTGTTTTTTGTACCTTTACTTATATCTGTCACAAATGTGTTATATCATTCTGGGTATCGAGTGATCGCATCCGGCGCCCATCATTAATTGTCGAGATGCTCCAGCTTATCCTCTATCGCCTTGATAACAATCTTGAGAGCCTTTATTCTGGCATATTTCTTATCGTTTGACTCCAGTATGTGCCAAGGTGCAAAGCTTGTATTGGTCTTCTCAAGCATCTCATCGACTGCCACCTCGTAGCTATCCCATTTGTCACGGTTACGCCAATCCTCATCAGTGATCTTCCAGCGTTTCTCAGGCGTGTTCTGCCTGAGTGTGAACCTCTCAAGCTGCGTGTCTTTGTCGATCTGTACCCAGAATTTGATGACTACAGCTCCCCAGTCATGCAGTTCCTTCTCAAATTCATTTATCTCATTGTATGCACGCTGCCAATCGTTCTCCGAGCAGAATCCCTCAAGTCTCTCAACCATGACTCTTCCATACCAGGTTCTGTCAAATATAGCCACATGCCCGGACTTTGGAAGTCTTGTCCAGAATCTCCACAGAAAATGCCTTGCCTTCTCATGCGGTTCCGGACTTGCTATAGGATTTACCACATAACCACGGGCATCAAGTGCCTCCGCTATCCTTTTGATATTTCCACCTTTGCCTGCCGCATCCCAGCCCTCGTATCCGATGATAACCGGTATCTTCTTCTGGTAAAGTTCGTTGTGCAGTCTGCCGAGCTTCTTCTGCAACTTGCCGAGTTCTTCCTTATACTCCTCGTCCGTGAGTTTCTTATCGAGAGACACCTCGGAAAGTTTCGGAATCTTCTTGAGCGCAAATGTATTCTGCAGTATAGGTACAGCATGCCCCTGATTGAGCAGCGCAGTCTCCACGCCCTGATTTATGATGTCAAGTATCTGAAGTTCTGCCCATTTTCTCTCCTTTGCATCTATCATGTACCACGGAGCATTTGACAGATTGGTGTCATACATAAAGCTGTCGAACGCCTCAAGATACTCGTCGTACTTTTTGTTCTGCTTCAGATCATGCTTAGACACTCTCCACTTCGTAGTTTCATCTTCAAGAAGCGTAGCAAGCCGCTTCTTCTGTTCGTGCTTGTCTATCTGGAAGAAGAATTTCATGACCAGATATCCGTTGTCCGCCAAGGTTCTCTCGAATCTCTTGGTACTGTCAACTCTCTTCCTGTATTCCTTATCTGACAGTTCCCCGGACATCTTGCCACCTACTATGTCCCTCATCCAGCCACCATCCAGAAATACAAACTCCCCCTGCTCTGGTATTCTTGTAAAATACTTGTACAGGAATGGTCTGCGTTTTTCCTCGTCAGTGGAATACTTTACCGACTCCACCTGAAAAAATCTAGGATCCATATTCTTGATGATCCTTCCGACAAGACTTCCCTTACCTGCGGCTCCCCAGCCCTCAAATATTACAAATACAGGTATCTTGCCTTCCTTAACCTTGATCTGATTGCGCGTCAGATTCTCTCTGGCGATCTTTAACCTTGCGTCTATCTCTTCATCCGATGGACGCTCAGGCTTATTCCAGTCCTTTAACATGTAACCCACTGCTCCTTTCACATTGTCTCTTCATTTGTTTTTATGAATAATATGCCCCAATTTACAGAAACAAATGCCACTTAGCATTTACTAATACAAATGCCGCTTCGCGTCGCTTGTTTTTTCTTCTTACGATATCATTATACTACTTTCTTTGGGGTTGATACATCTGAAAAAACATTAAGATGTGTGAGGAAAATGAATGTTGCGAAGGTAGAAATCATATGCTATAATGTCGGCAGACAAGAGATATTAGGTCATTCAACCTAAAACGAAAACCCTAGAGGCTGCAACCTCTAGGGTTTTCTATTCCATTTTTGCAAGGTGGAACTACGCCTTTGTGCTGATTGCCTAGCCTACTTGTCTCTGTCCAGCCACTTGCAGATATAGTAAGCCACTATACCAGCTACAACAGAAACCACAAATGAACAAGCAAGAGATATCATTAGTGTCATTCAACTCCCCCCTTTCCTAGCCTGTCTAGGGGTGGCAACATCTGTATTGTGCCATATTATTTCTTGCTTTTCAACAAGTTTACATAATTATACATTTTGGATAGTTTTGTACATATTCACGCAAAGAAAAACCCTGGCAGCGAACAGCCACCAGGGTTCTACTTATCGTTATTGATCTTGCTATTATGACAGCTCCAGATCCGGCTTGCCATACTCAGCAAGCTTCACATCGTATGCCTTGCGCATAGCTGCCTCAAATGGTATCTCCTTCATAGGAGCGTCCAGTTTCTCAAGCAGATAATGTACAAAATCAGGATTCTGAATGAGCAGTGGTCCGTGAATGTATGTCGCAATGACTCTGTTCTTGCAGATTCCCTCATTCATGGTATCTGGATTGCTTCCCTGTCCGATCTCCACCTTGCAGAACGTCATATCCTCCGGTATGCCGTAGGTATGGGCGAATCGGCTGGTGTAACCGATGAGTGTCATATCGTTGAACTTTGCCTTGATGAGCGTGTTGAAACGATTTGGAGCCTGACGAACTGAGTACATGCCTGGAACAACGCCAAGTCCTGTAACTCTGGTTCCGTCCTCTCTCTTGATGTAATCTCCGAGGAGTTCCATAGAATTGCCAACCAGAAGGAAAAGCGCCTTTCCATCCTTCATGCATGCTGCGATCTCGTCCTTGTACTGCATCAGTCTGTCAAGCACGAGCTCCTGACTCTTCTCACTCATGGAGCACATATATACCATGTCGATATTCTCTCTCAGAAAAAGAGGCTTCTCGTTAAGTCCTGTTGTCACAAATTCTGCATCCGGCAGACACTTCTGCAGATACATTGTATTTCCCTTGTCACCGTAGAGTGTGCATATTTCCGGATATAAAATCTCGATCTTCATTATTTGTCACCCTCCAGTCTCTTGATTATCTTCTTCTTCATCTCGCATGACATTCCGTAGTTCTCGCAGTCATACAGGATGTATATTCTGTCGACGCCATCTATAGTCACATCGTCTGCCGCAGCAACCTCGCTGAGATTTGTGAGTATCTTCTCCTCCGGGATACCTGCCAGCAGGCATCTCACCTTGTGGTCGTAGCATCTAGGTCCGGTACAGATGACCTGTACAACATCATCACGGTTGAACTGCTCGTACTCCAGATCATATATCCAGCCTGAGAACTCTATGCTCTTCTGTCTGTCCTCGAGATCATCCATCGCAAGAAGGATAGCCTTTTTGCCCTCCTCATTTGCCACATATTCAAATGTTCTGGAGGAGGAAACCGCACTCTGTCCCTTTGAGAGTGCCTGAATGACCGTAACACCATTAACTGTGGTCTCATTGTGACGGGAGTCTGGAATATGGATCTGACCCATGAGTTCCTTTACCCTCTCAGCCGAGAGGCCGATCTCGCGCAGTGCCGATATAACTGTAACTTCATTATATATATTGAAGAGAGCTGTGTGAATCAGTGGATAAACTGTCTTCTTGTCTCCCTCCTGTATAGTAATTGTCATCTTCTCTCTGTCTATGTCAGTTGCCAGATATTTCTTGTCCGGGGAGTGAAGTCCACACTTTGGACATACCACATCACCGATGTGATGATATCTGAGGTAATTGTACTTCAATTTCTCGCCGCAGTTAGGGCAGATCTGATAATCCGCAATAAGATTATACGGCTCAGTCTTGTCATCAGGCTGCTTGCCAATTCCATAGAACACTCTGTAGCTATCTTTCTTCAGCATGCTTGAGCAGAGCTCGTCCGCATTCAGTATAACCTTTGCCGAATCAGGGCAGTAGGTATCTATAACACTGAAAATATAATCAGGGTGAGCATTTCTCTTGAGAGAATCTCTAAAAAGTCCTGTCACAACGAGATAATCAGGCTTCACATATGGAAGTATCAGTCTTGATGCACGCTCATCCACCTCAAATACAGTGGCGTCCACTCTGACTTTTCCTGTAAATGTCAGACTGTTGATGACATTTGTCGTACAGCCTGGAACGATATTGGAACCTGTTCTGTTGCTGACAACTCTTCTTCCATCCTTCTCCAGAACATCAGTTATCAGGTTGCTGCAGGTTGTCTTGCCATTTGTTCCTGTGACACATATAGTAAGCGGTGCCTTTGGAGCCTGTGCCAGAAAATCCGGACATATCTTAAGGGCTATAACTCCAGGTGTGTGGGTACCGTTTCTACCCAAGAGCTGAATGAGTCCCTTACTCAGTTTTGCGGCGGCAAGAGCCACATGAAATCTAAAAGATGACATAGCTATTCATTCTCCTTCATACTTAAAACTCATGTCATTCTACAACCTTTGACATTGCTTGTCAATTACACGAACCCATTGCAAGCCTATGATTTTGCCTCTTTCCAGTGTTTTCTGTAATTTGTCCTGCGATATGCACTCGGAGTACTGCCAAACCTGTTTCTGAAGCATTTTGTAAAGTAACTGTTGGACGCAAATGCAAGATACTGGGATATCTCTGTGCAGGAAAAGTCCGAGTAAAGCAGCATATTTCTTGCGGTCTGGAGTTTCTTCTCCATGATGTAATCAGAAATTGTCTGCCCAACCTCCTTATGGAATAGTTTACTCAGATACGAGCGTTCCACTCCCACAAATTCTGCAATCCCTGTAATTTCTATTCTTTCGTGCAGATGATCATACACATAATCCATCGCCCTTACACAATGCGGTGATATAGCTGCTTTCTTTTTCACCCTTTTCATCCGTCTGGCATAGTCCATGATCAACTGATTATGTACGTTTATGATCTGCTGTTTAGTCTGCGCCTTGTCCAGCTTATTAATATAGAAGTCACTGAGATTGTAGCTCTCCATCTCTTCCATGCCCTCTTCTATGCAGAATCTGGATATCATCGCCACTAGTACTATCTCATGATATCTCTGATTGCGGATCTTATCATCTGACAATATGCCCCTTGCAGCAAGGACCGCCTCATCCTCCTCTCCCGTCTGCAGCATACCTGACACTGCCTTCACATCACCACTGCTCACAAGCTGGTAGAAATCCAGCTCGTTGTCGTATGTGGAATGTGCCAGTCCATATTCCCTCTGCACAAATTGCTGCTTTACTATCTCATCCGATATCTTCATTGCCTTTCTGCCTTTCCTCTATGATATTCATATATCTCTATCACACATTTGTTATATAATTGACACATTTATTATATCCTCTTATCAACGCAAATGCTACTATAAACTCACAGAAAGCGAAACAGACAAATGCTCATGAACAGACAAATGAGCACGTTATATAATTTATTATTTCACAGGAGGTTAATGATTATGAAAACTTTAGACGGATTCAAAAAAGGTGTAAACTTAGGCGGATGGCTTTCACAGGGACCACTTGACAAGGAGCATCTTGACACATTTATCACAGAAAAAGATATTGCAAGAATAGCATCTTGGGGACTTGACCATGTTCGTCTTCCTATCGATTACGATAATTTTGAAAACGAGGACGGAAGTGATAAGGAATACGGCTACGCTTACATCGATTCATGCATTGAGTGGTGCAGAAAGTACAAACTCAACATGGTCCTTGACCTGCACAAGACATATGGATATATATTTGACGACGAGGCTCATCTTCTTGAATTCTTCCATGAGAAACCTCTTCAGGATAGATTCTATGGAATATGGAGAAAGCTTATAGACAGATATGCAAAGGATGCAGACATAATAATGTTCGAGCCGTTGAACGAGGTCGTAAGTCCAACCGTTGTAAACGAGTGGAATGAGATATCAAGCAAATGCATCGAGATCATCCGTGCGAAAGCACCTACTGCCAAGATCCTGCTCGGTGGGGTTGGCTACAATGCTGTTACATCTATAAAACTTCTCCCTCATCACAACGATGAGAACATAGTTTACAATTTCCACTGTTACGAGCCAATGGTATTTACCCACCAGTCTGCTTACTGGGTAACAGGTATGCCTTCAGATTTCCATATCGAATATCCGGGGGATTTCAATGACTACATGGAGAAATCCCGCCAGATCGAAGGGTGTATGCATGGGGCCATCACCGAGAGTAGCCTTGGACTTAATTCCATCGGCCCTGATTTGTTCGAAAGAATGTTCCTCGACGGCATCAAGGCTGTTGAAGAAAGAGACGGATTTATGTACTGCGGCGAATATGGTGTTATAGATCAGGCACCACTTGACGGAACTCTGAACTGGTACAAAGATATCCATTCTGTATTTGAAAAGTACGGAATAGGCCGCGCAGCATGGAACTACAAGGAAAAGGACTACGGTCTTTGTGGTGAACATTATGCCCCTATCATCAGCGAGCTTGTCAAATATATGTAATACATAAAACGAACCTTCCCAGTTATATAAACCAAGCCGGTTCTCACTCATAGAGAACCGGCTTTTTGTCACTCCTGTTATTGTATAAATAAAACTACAGGAGTGTTTTACCATGCAGAATTTATCATTTTGTTTTATATCCATGTTGTCCAGCGCCCGCCCTAGTTAGGAGCACCACGGTTTCTACCCCGCGGGTGAGCGGGAACATGTCCACCGGTGTCATCCTGATGACCTGATAGCCGCGCTTTGTCATATATTTCAAGTCGCGGGCAAGGCTCTCCGGGCCGCAGGATATATACACTACTCTCTTAGGTCCAAGAGTGATGACCGATGACATGAACTCCTCCGTGCTTCCAGATCTCGGAGGGTCCATAAATACCACGTCTATGCTGTCCCCTTCCTCAGCGACATCCACCATAAATCTACCTGCATCGTTACTGTAAATGTCAACATTCTGTATCTTGTTCATCTTCACATTCACCCGGGCATCATGCACTGCTGCCTCATTCAGCTCCACGCCGATGACCTTCTTTGCCCGGTCGCTTGCAGCTATGCCTATGGTTCCTATACCGCAGTAGGCATCTATCACAGTCTCCTTCTTCTTGAGATCCGCGTACTTGATAGCTTTTCCATATAGAACCTCAGTCTGCTCCGGATTGACCTGATAGAAGCTGCCCGGCGATATACGGAAACGCTTTCCGCATAGGATATCCTCTATATAACCTTTACCGTAAACGACCTGATTCCTGTCGCCGATGACCATGCTGGTGTCCTTCATGTTGATATTCTGAACAACCGTTGTAATCTCCGTATGAGCCGTCACAAGTGCCTTTGCGAGATTTTTCTTGGACGGAAATACCGGCGACGCTGTAACTATGATCACCATGATCTGCCCAGTCTTTCTTCCAACTCTTATCTGCAAATGCCTGATAAGTCCGGTTCCTGTATCCTCGTTGTATATCTGCAGCTTGAACGACTTTATCAGTCCGGCAAATGTCCTGATGATGGCCGCAGCCTTCTCATCCTCCACATAACAGTTCTCGACTGGAAGTATGTTGTGTGTTCCCTCCTCATACACCCCGGAAATTATTTCTCCGCTCTTCATTCTCCTGAATGCCGCAGTGACCTTATTCCTGTAGTGATACGGATTCTCCATGCCTATTATCTTGTCCACAGGACCAAATACGCTGAGCAGGTCATCTATATACTTCTGTTTCTCGGCAAGCTGCTGCTCATATGGCATATCCACATACTGACAGCCACCGCACAGATGGGATATAGGGCATTTGCTGTTCAGGTTGGGCTTATACTGTGATGAGTGTGCCTGTCGCGGTTTTCCCTGTACAGCTTTACCTTTGCTTCCTGTTTTTATTTGTTTCTCTCCACCTGTTACATCGTACTTTCTGCTATGTGACTGTCCTTTTCTCTTATTTACGCTGCCACTCGTTTTATTGTTTTCTTCTCTGCGAGGCTTGCCCCCGTTTCTTCGCTCTGCCATCATTTTTACCTCATTATGAAATATTCAATCAATCTGCGTCTATATGACACTCTATCACTCCTATTCTCCAGTGAGCGTCACCTTGATCATATCGTGGTGAACCGCCTCAAGAAACTTTCCAAATATATCCTCCGTCCTGACCTTCATACTTGATGTGTTCACACACGGATGGCATCCAAGATACTCGCCCTTCATAACATCCTCGTCAACAAGCAGCTGCACATGATTCTCATGGTCATTCATGAGACCCATGACGCTGACCGCCCCCGGCCTGATATCCAGATACTTCTCCATATCCTCCGGCGATGCAAATGAAAGTCTCGCGCTGCCTATCTGCGATGTGATCTCCTTTGTCTTGAATGGCTTGTCGCCCGGCATCATGAGCAGATAAAACTGTGTCTTCTGCCTGTTGCACAGAAACAGATTCTTACAAATGGTTGCCCCAAGCACCGCATCTATCTCGCTGCAAACTTCCATTGTGTCTGCTGGAGCATGATCTGTGCGCCAATACTCTATGCCGTGATCATCAAGGAAATCATAAACTCTGATCTCCCTCTCAAGTCGTCCTTCATTTGTATCCGGTCTGCCTTTATATAATTCCATTTGTGTGCCCTCCGTTGGTGGTTTATATATTTTCTCTCATGCATTTACGCGTAAATCATATCACGTTTCTTGTGGTGTTGCCATATAAAACAAGCAATATAAAATCAATATAAAACCATGCCTTCGAGAGTGTAAACACATACCGGCAATACCTTGTCAGAATAAAAAGGAACAATCTGACAATATCAAATGCACCTGCGTTCAGCTGGTGCACTCAATAATATCCCATTGTTCCCATTTTTGATAATATTATCTACAACCTATTGCCTTGCCTGAGATAATCAAGAAAGCCCTCACATCCCTGACACACATCCCTGTATGTCTCATCAAATCGTCCCGTATACCACGGATCAGCTATAGACTGTCCATGCCTTCCCGCATAATCGAGTAGCAAATGTATCTTGTCCTGGTAGTCCGGACCGGTTATGCGCATTGTGTTCCTCACATTTGCTGTATCTGCGCAGAGAAGATAGTCATAATATTCATAATCCTGCTTTGTGACCTGTCTTGCCCGCTTGCCACTAAAGTCTGTGTAAGCCGTCTTACCTATGCCATGCGCCCTCAGCACTTCCTTCGCCGGTGGATATATCGGATTGCCTTTTCCGCCCCAGATCTCCTCAGTGCTGGTGGCCGCAGAGGCTATCTCAAATTTATCTGCTATGCCGAGCTTTTCTACCATGTCCTTGAGGACGAACTCAGAGATGGGGGAACGGCAGATGTTGCCGTGGCAGATGAATAAAACCCTAATCATAAATTTCTCCTGTTCTGAAATGCCCTGTATTGCCGTGTTTTGCGTTGATTTATCGACTTTTCCTGGCATCGTATTTTTATTTTCTAAAACTACACTTTTTGCAAAATAATGCAAAACGGAGCAAACGGATGCCTTGTGTAGTAGTCAAATCGCAGTCAGCTAAGGGGGGCAGACTACGGATGGAGGTGTGCATTATTTATAATTTTAATGTTAATCCTCGTTGTCTAATTTCAACTGATTTTCGTAACCATATAATATCTCCCTTATATCTACTCTACTCCAACAAAAATGGCCTCCCTTACTACTATTATTTAAAGGATAATGAATTCCGTCACACTTCCCAAGCAAAGTTAAATCCTTTGGACGATTTCTCCTCGAGCTCTCATAAATATGCATTTGGTATCTATTACCTGTTTTTCCTATATGAAAGCATACTCTTTTCGATGTACGAAGAGCATCTATACTTTCGGGTTTATCTTTAGTTAAGAAAAAGTATACATCTGCTACTTCATCAGCCACTCCATTTACATTCCAATCCCTCAAATATATTTTATTCACATAAAACAAAGCATACCAACCAAGATATTTTTCATAACTCTCTATTTTCTCTTTAATTTGAAAAAAATATACATCTCCCTCTTCCCATCCCAAGACATATGGTTTATGAACAGGAATTTTTTTATATTCCGGCATCGTCTCTTCTAACTGCACTTTCAACTTGTCCAATACCTTACTTCTCTCATACCTAATTCTTTCTGTTTGCCAACGTTGCGATACTCTATCTTCTTCTATCAACTGAAGTGCTATTGTTTTTATTTTCTCTGTCAATCTTCCCTTTTTCCACAACGTATCTGCCAGACCAAAATAAAAATCATATTTGCAGTCGATATCCTCCATGTCCTCCTGATATTCTGATAATATTTCCTTCAGAGCAACTTCATCACTTTTCCCCGACTTAAGTTTTGCAATATAATCTTCTTTCACATCTGCACTTATGTCATTTTGATAAATGCCTACTCCCCATGTTCCCATCAAATCTCTCCTTAACAAAATATTTTTTGTTTTCAATTTACATTATATCGACCAAGGCATATTTTTACCAGTCAAAAAGGCACCCAAGCTATATGCCTGAGTGCCACCAGTTTCCACCAATATTCTATTATCAAATCACCTTGAACATATTCTGTTTCAAAGGCTTATCATCCTTGTCCGAAATCCCCATCTCTTTTCTTGCATTTTCCAACCCCTGCATCTTCTGAAGTTCTTTCTCCGCATCCTCAAGTCCAACATGGGTGTAAACATTAAGTGTCACGGCAATATCCGAATGCCCCATGAGGTACTGCAATGTCTTAGGATTCATGCCAGATTTCGCCATGTGACGGACGGCTCGCAATGCTATCAACTTTTTCATTCAAATAAGCACCTCCAAAGCTTTATGTTTCTTTTTCAAACTTGCTGGCGGCGAACAGCATTTTATGCTGTTTGCGGACGGCAAGTCCACAGGGGATAGCCGCTTTAGCGGCGCAAGGGGGTGTAGCCACCTTGGCGGAACGAAGTGACGAAACTTAATTTGCTCATCTTTTTCGTATTTCTCAACACTCATTATTTAAGTTCAAGGGAATTGGAAATATAAAAATGGAAATCTTGCTCCTTGCAGTATTCTTTTATTTTTTGAATCAGTTTTTGATTAGTTGTATATTCCAACAGATACACTTCCACCCCATCCGCCTTGCACGTTTCCAAATATTTGCAGAAATAATCTCTCGTCTCGCTCGTTTGTTCACGAAAAGTTCCGCTATCAAAATCAATACTGCTCCATACTGATTCCTGATTTACACCTGTCATAATCTGATCAATCGCCCCATAGCGTTCCCTATATTCCGCCACATAAGTATCTCCACCGTTGATGATGACCGCTTTTCCAAACGTCATTATATTTTGTAGAATCGCTGTAATGCCTTCAAAAATACTCTCGTGCGGATCGTAATAATATACATCACAATTATCTATAAAGAATCCGTCAACACCTTTTTCATATAGTTCCTGAGAAAGCTGTCCTATAAACTTCTGCCAGTCTGGGTTTGCTACATCTACCCATTCTTCTTCCTTCCAGTGCTCATACTCACCGATTGCCAGTTCCGCATAGGTTGTATAGTACTCCCTGAAGTTTTCAATCGACCCAATATTTAGATATGTATATACGACTGTTCCATTTTGATGGAGCAATTCAATATCCCTTTTTGTAAAATACTGTGCATCAATTACAATCGTTTCATACATTTTAAATCGTTCCAAAGATGAGGCGTCCGCATTTAAAAACACCCCATAATCGTTTTTCTCAAATTTCTTTGCTTGATTGGCTTTCACCAAAAAACATACACCAATAAACATTAGAACAAATAATACAGCCAAGGCTACTAGTTGTTTGGTCCTCTTCCCGCACAATGCCTCCCACACCCTTTCGGTAATTCTCGTTTTTTCCTCATGACTATCACATTTTACACATTGATAGTTATGTTTTCCCAGATTTGTTGCTCAATTTGCATTCAAATTATACAATAAAACTTGTGAACAGTTCTACCGTCATTTTGGAATATCCTAATTCTTCATCCAGTTCTTCATCCAAAGCACCTTCCAAAATGACAGACATCATGTCACACATGATGCTGTTAACATCGGTGCCATCTTTGATGCTGATATCATTATTTTTCAGATAGTCACGCATCATTTCTCTCATTGCTGCTTTTTGTGGGCCGTTTTTTCTTATTGCAATAAAAATAACCTCCAAACTGAGTAATTTTATCTTACATCAGTTTGGAGGTTTTCCGCCATATTCTGCCCTGTGTTGCCCCATTCTGCAAAGGTATGCATTATCAATACGTGCCCACCCCTACGATGCTTAGCAATCTGTTATTACTTGTCTGTCATTACTTGTTAGTTATAAATGTATTATATATTGCCTTTATGGCTGTCTCAAAATCACTGTTCTCTACTCCGATTATGATATTCAGCTCTGATGAACCCTGGTCTATCATCTTTATGTTGATGCCTTCCTTTGCAAGTGCGCTGAACAACTTGCCTGCTGTGCCACTTGCTGACTTCATTCCACGGCCTACTACGGCTATAAGTGCAAGTCCTGACTCAATCTCAACTGAATCCGGCTCTGCAAGTCTATGGATGGCAGATATAACTCTCTGCTCCTTGTGTACGAATTCATCAGCATGAACTACGATAGTCATCGTGTCAATACCTGATGGCATATGCTCAAATGAGATATCATTCTCCTCAAATGCCTGAAGCACCTTCCTTCCAAATCCTATCTCTGAATTCATCATAGCCTTTGTAATAAAGATTGTACAGAAATCCTTCTTACCTGCAATACCTGTTACTACATAATCCTGCTTCTGGCAGGTACTCTCAACTATCCAGGTTCCTGCGTCCTCAGGCGCATTTGTGTTGCGGATATTGATCGGGATACCACAGTGGCGTACAGGGAATATCGCATCCTCATGGAGAACTGATGCACCCATGTATGAAAGCTCACGAAGCTCTCTGTAAGTAATATATTTGATCGGCTTTGGATCTGGAACAATACGTGGGTCAGCTACAAGGAAGCCTGAGACATCTGTCCAGTTCTCATATACATCGGCTCTGCTTGCCTGTGCGACTATCGAGCCCGTTACATCTGAACCGCCTCTGGAAAATGTCTTTACCTTGCCATCCTTGCCAAGTCCATAGAATCCTGGAACAACCGCATGCTGTGTCTTGGCAAGTCTCTCACCAAGTACCTTCTCCGTCTTATAGCTATTGAGATTGCCCTCTGCATTGAAAAAGATAACCTCTGCAGCATCTATAAACTCAAAGCCAAGATATGCAGCCATAATCTTACCATTGAGGAACTCTCCTCTTGATGCCACATAGTCCAGTGTGCACATTGGGTCCGGATTGGTAAGATCCTCCAACTGCTTTGTAATCTCCTCAAAATCCTTATCAAGTGAAAAATCCTTAATCTCAAGGCCTGTGATGATCTCATCATATCTGGCCTTGATCGCCTTCACTTCCTCTGTGAAATCATTCCCTGCCTTCGCTGTTTCATACACATGAAGGAGCATATCTGTTACCTTTGTATCATCTGAAAATCTCTTTCCAGGTGCAGAAGGAACAACGTATACACGGCTCTCATCTGATTTGATGATTGCTCCAACCTTTTTAAACTGCTCTGCACTTGCCAATGAACTTCCGCCAAATTTTACTACCTTTTTCATAATTCCACTATTTTCCTTTGCCATATTCTTATTTGAATGTCGTTCTTCTTAAGATTCGCTGGCGAATCTTACCGCAAGCTGCCAGTCAGCTCTGCTGACATATATCATATCAGAGGCTCAGCAATCCTCACGGAGTGTATATCTCTGTCGAAAATAGAGTCCAGACTGAGATATAAAACATAAAAATACACATGCATTTTATACGTCTTTTTGCAATATAGCAAGAGAATTTTAGTTTTTGCTATTAAAAAAGGCAATATATACCTGATTTGTTCCTGCCGGCACCATTCTGTGCAATATTATCTTTTCCCAGCCAAGCTACTTCTCCTTATCCCGATTCTCCATATAAAACACCTTTCCTTTAGCCCTGAATGGAAGTCTATTGCCATTCGGAATAAGATATGCGTGCTCACGTCTGACCCTGAGATCATCCTCTATGTATCCGTCCGTGATGATGAGTATAGGTCCAGACAGTGGGAAATTATTATATGATCTTAGATAAAGCCTGTCATATAACCTGTAGTGTAATTTCAGTCTCCCTTTTGATCGTTCCAAGCTCTCAGCTTTTTATTTATTTTCTTATATCTTTTTCCAGCTCTTCAACCAGATCCTGTAATTCTTTTATCTTCTCCTTGATTGTTCTTAACTTTAGCTCTACATCAGGGGAAGGACCAGCCTCTTCCTGCATATCACTCTCTGCTTCTTCGTCAGCATTCAGCTCTATAAGTCCCCTCAGCGCAGTTGCCGGAGTGACGTTCAGACTCTTTGCTATGTCAAGCAATCTGGCATGTGATCCCACGCGGAACGTGAGTGTACGGGGAGATTTTGGCAGATTTGCATCTTCTTTTATTTTCTCTATTAACTTGTCCTCATCAGATATTCCATAGCTATCAATAATCTGATTACACAGGAACGAAGCCCTGTAGTCGCTTTTTGTTGCTCCCTTATAATGCTTCTCCCTGATCTTATCGATCTTGTCATCAAAATCTGTTGCCATCTGCATGTTTACTTTCATTATGGAACCTCCTTGTTTTTATAAGTCCAAATATTCTTTATCATATCGATTGTATTTTAAGTCATAATCATGTATACTGTCAAGCATAAATACGCTTTTTATCATCAATATTTTTAATAATATTTTTATCCCTTGATACCAACAAGTGCCAGATGCAACAAACTAGTTGCACCTGGCACTGATAATAAAGCTCTATAAACTCATAATTTGTAATAAAAGTGTGATTATAATCACATTATTATATATAATAATGTGATTCATAGGATGATGCGCCCACTTTCTCTACCTTGCCGCCATAAATTCCTTTACCGCATTCAACCCGCACACATCTTCTATCGTTCCGTAACTTGCAGGGATATAGCTTATATTAATGTTACTTATCGACCCCTTTGTATTTCCAGAGTAGGCATCACTTGTCTCGCTTACATCCAACGCAACGGCATAGTCTGCGAACTGCCATCCAACACAATATTGATATGCTGTGACTTTGTCACTTCCGTAATTTTCCGGATGTCTCATCTCGTCTATGAACTCCTTTGCATCGTAACTGCCACCGTACATGGTTGAATTATCTTGGTCGCAGAACCAGCCAATATAATTTGGTGTTCCAAACTCTTCATACAGCTTGTCAAGGAGTAAATATTCACCATCCGTATCCGGGTTATCATTACATAAAGTGTTATACTCTTCTTCGGTGAGTCCGAGTGTGTCATAATATACTTTTGATGGTCCCATCATCCAGTTTCCGTCTGTCACTGCCTGCTTAATAGTCAACTCATTTTCGCTGTCTTCATCGCCCAATACCAGATCTGGAAGGTAGAGCATATTCTCACCGGTTTTATCATAGACGATAAAACTAAAATTGTTGCTGCTCTCCGTATATGTATCTATGAGTGATGATAAGGTATTTATGCCTTCTATGCCTACTCCATCCAGAGGATAATCCATAAGATCATCTATCTTTATCGGAAGCGTCAGCTTGTCCGCAAATAATGTTGCTCCGGTTGGGGCATCGAGAACATCCTTGTCTGTCATATCATACCTGAGCACCCCGGCTCCCATGCTGTCATCTGCAACACTGCCTGTGTCATTTGCATCCTTATCACTGTCGTCATTTACATCTGCAGCGTCCTGAGAATATCCAGTTTTTCCAGAATTCCCTGTATTTTTATCTGCATCGGAACCGCCTCCGCAGCCTGCAAGCATTGCCGCCATGGTGATTCCCATAGCTCCACATAAAAAGCCTTTCTTCATTTTTCCTCTCACATCATTTGTCATTATTTTTTTCATTTTCTTTAACTCCTTATTTTGAATATTATTTGAGCTTAACTATCATTATGTCTTTATATTTATTCTTTTATATCACTTGCTACCGATCTTTTCCTTTACATTCTCCTGTGTGATCTTAACCATGTCGAACTGTCCACTATATATATTGGTATAGTCGTCTATAGATATGCTTCTGTATGCCGTTTCGCCGTGTTCCGCTACATATATATCATATGTAGTAACCCCTCCATAACTCTCAGTATAGTCGCACACATCTACGCTCACCGCAAATGGCTCTCCACCTTCGACTATCTCCTTATTCCCGACCGCATTGTCCTCCTTATCTAATCCCGCATCTATCATAGACGATGTTATATAGCCTGTTGTTCCCGCCATGAGACGCAGAGGAGTATCGTATGCTATGTTATCACCTTTGACCGACACACCCAGATCGTGATCCGTCTTATTTTCCACATAGAAATTCATCCATGCGCTATAATAATTTTTATCCGCTATCTCATCATACACATTTGTCCCTAGATATGTCACTTTAACCTGATCATTGTCAGTGACGACCTGTTCGCCATCAACATGAAAATTCCTCGTATAATTGACCGACTCTGTCTCGCCTTTTCCGCTCAGATCCACGTCAACCATGACACTGTCAACTGCCCTGAACGGTCCCGCATTTCCTGTTGTATCTTCCAGGGTGCAGAATAGTATCTTAGACGTGACCGTCGGCTTTCTTCCTAAGTCAAAAAATGTAACGCCGGCAGAATCCACGATATAAAACTTACTTGTAGAATTTGGCTGAACTCCCCAATTAGTTGGAAGTCCCCCCTCGTATGACTCATTATTCGAAGTCAGGAGCATGATATTATAATAAACCATGTAGTCTTTATGATTTACAACCGTATACTCAAGCGCACAATCATTTTCAGATATATCATATCCTTCTGCACTCGCTATGGTTTCATCCTCAGGACCGCAGCCAATATCGTATACCTTATCTATTGTAACCGTAAGATACTCGTTGTCGCACACAACATAATTGACTTCCCTGTAATTCTTTCCTCCACTTTCTGAATCTTTATCCCTGTTATGGATTATGATTCCTGCCGCGCCGCCGCCCGCTATGATCAGATCGTAATGTCTCACAAGGCTGAACATTTACAGCAAAGATAAAAATT
>OIEL01000512.1_pt1 | contig 21939 bp, 16 predicted proteins | sample 1581731 | NCBI WGS metagenome assembly OIEL01 (sample SAMN01760977, study PRJEB22395) | human gut metagenome | reverse complement strand
GTCCACACGGTATCGGCGCCGTATTTGGCCAACTCCTTGGCGATATCGCCCAGATTATGACCCAGTACGACGGCTTCGAGCTTCACGCCGAGCGTCGTGGCCAGCTCGCGGCCTTTGGTCAGCAACTCCAGACTCACGTCCGCAGGTACTCCGTTTTCGAGTTCTATATATACAAATACATTATTCATATCTCGTTTCCTCCCTGATTAACCGAGCGTGTGGCTCGCGATAAGTTCAACCATCAATTCCTCGATCTGCTTGTCGTCGGCAGTCAGTTTCTTGGCTTCCTTGGCCTGGAACACCACATTCTCGATCTTCTTCACCTTCGTCGGGGAACCGGTCAGGCCCAACTGGTTATCGTCCGGATCGACATCGGCGGCACTCCACTCGAAAATCTGCAGGTAGGGCTTCGACGCGGCCATCTTGGCAGCTTCCGACGTCGGTTCCGCAGCGATCTCGGAGGCCGTCATGGCATTCTTAAACTTCATCACGCGGCGGGCGTTCTTCGGGCGGCACTCGGCAGCCGAAGCATTTACGGTCACCACGGCGGGAATCGGACATTCGACCACTTCGGTTCCGTGCTCCAGGCGACGTTTGATGACCAGCGACTTATCTTTGATCTCGAGAATCTCCTCGGCATAGGTCACCTGCGGCAAACCGAGCTTTTCGGCCACCTGCGGACCCACCTGGGCCGTATCGCCGTCGATGGCCTGGCGGCCTGCGACGATCACGTCGGGCTGAATCTTGCGCAGCGCACACGAAAGAGCGTATGAAGTAGCCAGCGTATCCGAGCCGGCGAATTTACGGTCGGTCAGCAGATAACCTCCGTCGGCCCCCCGGAAAATGGCGTCGCGGATGATGTCGGCGGCACGCGGAGGACCCATGGTCAGGATATGTACCGTACTGCCTTCCGTTTCGTCCTTGAGAAACAGGGCAGCCTCGAGTGCATTCAAATCTTCGGGATTGAAGATTGCAGGCAGCGCAGCGCGGTTGACCGTCCCTTCGGGGGTCATGGCATCCTTACCCACGTTGCGGGTATCGGGAACCTGCTTTGCCAGGACAACAATTTTCAACTGTTTTTTCATTTGTACTATTTTAAATGAATAAATTTTACTCGTATCTGTATTTACCGCACGATCGTTTCATCGCGGTCGGGGCCTACCGAAATAATCCGCACGGGCACGCCCGTTTCCCGCTCGATGAACTCCACATAAGCCTTGAATTCGGCCGGGAAATCCTCGTAGCGGCGGAATTTGCGAAGATCGCATTTCCACCCCTTGAACTCTTTATAAACAGGCGCGATCGGAGCATCTACCGCATAAGGGAAACGATCCGTACGCTCGCCGCCGATCTCGTAGGCCGTAGCCACACGGATCGTGTCGAAATCGTTCATCACGTCGCTCTTCATCATAATCAACTGCGTCACCCCGTCGATCATAATGGCGTACTTGAGCGCCACCATATCCAGCCAGCCGCAGCGGCGTTCGCGCCCCGTGACGGCTCCGTATTCATGGCCCAGATCCCGCAGACGGGCGCCCGTTTCATCGAACAGCTCGGTCGGGAACGGCCCAGCCCCCACGCGGGTACAATAAGCCTTGAAGATACCGAACACCTCGCCGATACGCGAAGGAGCGATGCCGAGACCCGTGCAGGCACCGGCACAAACCGTATTGGAGGAGGTGACGAAAGGATAGGAGCCGAAATCGATGTCCAGCAGCGTACCCTGGGCCCCTTCGGCCAGGACGGGCTGCCCTTCGGCGAGCAGCCGGTTGATTTCGTATTCACTGTCGATCAACCGGAACTCCTTGAGATACTCGACCGCATCGAACCACTGGCGCTCGAGTTCCGCGATATCGTAAACATATCCCAGACTGCGGAGCGTCGCCTCGTGACGGGCTTTCACCCGGTCGTAAACGGCCCGGAATTCAGGACCCAGCACGTCGCCGACACGCATACCCGTACGGCTTACCTTGTCCGTATAGGTCGGGCCGATCCCCTTGCCGGTCGTACCGATACGGGCGCTGCCTTTGGCCGCCTCCTGCGCGGCGTCGAGCATCCGGTGAGTCGGCAGGATCAGGTGGGCCTTCTTGGAAATTTGCAAACGCCCCTTCAGGTCGTGGCCGCTCTTGGCCAGCGCCGTAGCCTCCTCGCGGAAAAGAATCGGGTCGAGGACCACCCCGTTGCCGATGATGTTGGTTTTACCGCCCTGAAATATGCCCGAAGGAATCGAGCGCAGGACGTACTTTTCGCCGTTGAATTCCAGCGTATGGCCCGCATTGGGACCGCCTTGAAAACGCGCAACCGCCTGATAACGGGGAGTCAGCACATCGACAACCTTGCCTTTGCCCTCATCGCCCCACTGCAGGCCGAGTATGACGTCAACTTTATTCATGATCTTTTTGAAAAATTTAATCGCAAAAAAACGATTTTGCCTTCAAAGGTACTAATTTTTCGTTAAAAACCCCTTCGGGGCTGTCGAAATCTCAAAATTCCGACACAAAAAACAAGTGTCCCCTTCGAAGACACTTGCTTATGGTTTAACCGTCAGAATATTCCGAGCTACAAATCCTCCACTTTCGTACCGCCGTCCACGTTCAGGTTCAGGATACGCTGTCCCGCCCGTTTGTAGAGCACCGAAAGGCTCTCGTTAGGGACCGTATCGACACGGATCATGTCCGTAGCACAATGGCTGATGTCGAGCGATGCGAAGCGGTTGCCGCCACACCAGAGATTCTCCAAAGCCGCATTGGTAGCCAAATTGATATAAGTCAGGTCGTTATTGCTGCAATCGAGCCGGTTTAGAAAGCGCAATCCTTTGATGTCAAGACTGATAAGCGCATTTCCGCTGCAATTCAGCTGCTCCATGAAAATACATTTGCGCACGTCGAGCGCGACGATCTCGTTGCCACTGCAATCGAGCTTGCGCAGAGCCGTGAATTCCTCAATCCCCGCCAGCGTCTTGACCCCGAGCGACGAACAGTCCATATCCCAGACCCGCTGGGCCTCATAACGGGAAATACGACCGTCGCCGTTCAGATCCCAATGCTCCAAACAGTATGCTTCGAAGGCCGGATCCGCAAACCGAAGATAAACGTACCGGTTATCTTCATCGCGCGAATCCTCTCCCAGCCCGCAGGAGTGCAGCGGCAGGAAGAGAGTCGCAAGCAGAACTCCAAAACCTATTTTTCGGATGAAAGGATTCATTTTCAGCGATCGTTTTCCATATCGGGTCGTCCGGAAACATTCGGCTCGGCCGGAGGAGCGGAAAGATCGACCTTTCCGCCGTCTTTCGCACCCGCCAGGGTGGAACCGCGCTCGTCAGAACCGAATGTCATCCAGGCTCCGAACACACCGGACCTCGAATAAATTCGGTCCGCCCCACCTTTCGAAAAATGTCCGAATATCCCCGATAATAATATTATTGATGAATGGGAAAACAATTTCCGTTCCGAAAACTACATGTCGTCCCGGTCCTCGTCGTCGCCCGAATTGTCGTCGTCCTGCAAATCGTCGGCGCCTTTGATATCGTCGTCGTAATAGTCCTTATCTTCGTCATCGTCCGCACGGTCGTCGATCTTCACGTCAATCTTCACCAGATAATTGATCTCGTCCGTTTCGAAAGGCACAGCGTAAAAAAACTCTCCGTTAGGTTTGTCGATGCGCATCATCGCCTCGGAGAATCCGAGGGGATATTTTTGCTTTATTGCCTCCTGAAGTTCCGAAGGCAGATTACGGAAGCTGGCGACAAGGCGTTTTTTCGGTGTTGTAGAGTTTGCCATATTTCGATGTTCGTTTTCAATAGTCGTTTCGTTCGGCAGAGCGGGTTCCTCCGCTCCGTTCCCACTTGTCGAAAATGCGGAATTTTCTTTGTCATATCCAAGCCCGGCAGGATTCCGTACCTGCCGTCGCCGGTCGATCGTGTGGAGTTTCATCCGTCGTTTTCCTGCGTCCGGCGAAGCCCGAAAAAGGGCGTCGCCGTCTCCGCGAACCGGAAACGTCTGAAAATTTTGTGCAAGTATAAACAAAATTTGGCGATCGGAATCAAGGTCGAATTTTTTTTTGCATTTTTTTTATTTTTTGCGGTCTTTCCGCACAAATTATGTACTTTTACGTACGGAATAACAAAGGTATGATACGCGAAAAAATAGAAGAATTACGTCGCACACTCGACTACCACAACCATAAATACTACGTCGAAAACAGTCCGGAAATATCCGATCGGGAATTCGACGTCCTGATGCGCGAACTGCAGGAGCTGGAGGCGGCACATCCGGAATACGCCGACCCGAACTCCCCGACGGCCCGCGTCGGCAGCGATCTCACAACCGAATTCCAAAGCGTCGAACATCGCTTTCCGATGCTTTCGCTGGGCAATACCTATTCGCTCGACGAGCTGCACGAATTCATCGGACGCATCGAGAAAGAGCTCGGACAGACGGAGTTCGTCTGCGAGCTCAAATTCGACGGCACGGCCATCTCGCTCACCTACGAACACGGAGCTTTGCTCCGTGCCGTGACGCGGGGCGACGGCACGCGAGGCGACGATGTGACGGCCAATATCCGCACGATCCGCACCATTCCGCTGCATCTGCAAGGGGGCGACTACCCCGATTTTTTCGAAATACGGGGCGAAGTGCTGATGCCCTATGCCTCGTTCGACCGCCTCAACCGCGAACGCGAGGAGAACGGCGAACCGCTACTGGCCAATCCGCGCAATGCCGCAGCGGGCACGCTCAAGCAGCAATCCTCGGCCGTAGTCGCCCAGCGGGGGCTGGACTGCACGCTCTACCAACTGGCTGGCGACGACCTGCCCTGCACGACCCATTGGGAGTGTATGCGGAAAGCCAGCGAATGGGGATTCAACGTATCGGACAAGATGCGGATCTGCCGCAGCCAGGCGGAGATCGACGACTACATCGCCTTCTGGGACGAAGAGCGCAGGAAACTGCCGTTCGCTACGGACGGCGTGGTCATCAAGGTCAATAGTTACACCCTGCGGCGCGAGCTGGGCTTCACGGCCAAGGCGCCCCGATGGGCCGTGGCTTTCAAGTTCAAGGCCGAACAAGCGCTCACGCGGCTCGAAAGCGTCGATTTCCAAGTGGGACGCACCGGAGCCATCACCCCCGTCGCCAACCTCGATCCGGTGCAGTTGGCCGGAACGACCGTCAAGCGGGCCACGCTGCACAACGCCGAACAGATCGCCCTGCTGGACATTCGCGTAGGCGATATGGTATATGTCGAAAAAGGCGGCGAGATCATCCCCAAGATCACGGGCGTCGATCTTGCGGCCCGTCCGGCGGACAGCCGTCCCTTCCAGTACATCACCCGCTGTCCGGAATGCGGCACTCCGCTGGTGAAATACGAGGGCGAAAGCAAGCACTACTGTCCCAATCAGAGCCACTGCCGGCCTCAGATACTGGGCCGCATCATCCACTTTATCCGCCGCAAGGCGATGGACATCGAGGGATTGGGCGAAGAGACCGTCGAACTGCTCTTCGAAAACGGACTGCTGCACGACATCGCCGACCTGTACGACCTGCGGGCCGAACAGCTCGCCTGTCTGCCCCGGCTGGGCGAAAAATCAGCCGAGAACATCATCCGGAGCATCCGGGGCTCGGTCGAGGTTCCTTTTCAGCGGGTATTGTTCGCCCTGGGCATCCGATTCGTCGGGGAAACCACGGCCAAATACCTGGCGGCACACTTCCGCACGTTGGATGCCGTGATGCACGCCACGCGCGAAGAGTTGATCGAAGCCGACGAGGTGGGCGGCAAGATCGCCGATGCCATCATCGACTACTTCGCCGACGCGGAGAACCTGCGGATCATCGAGCGGCTGCGCAAAGCGGGGCTGCAAACCGAAGCCGCGCACAAAGCCCTCGAATCGGAAAGTCTGGCGGGCAAAAATTTCGTCATCACGGGCAGATTCTCCGGTCACAGCCGCGACGAACTGAAGGAACTGATCGAAGCGCACGGCGGTAAAAACCTCGCGGCGGTATCGGCCAACGTCGATTTTTTGGTCGCAGGAGAAAAGATCGGACCGGCGAAACTCCAAAAGGCGACCAAACTGGGCGTACGTCTCATCTCCGAAGAGGAACTGCTGGCGATGATCGCTTCCGGCGGAACGCTGCCCGTGACAGAGAACGCTTCGGACGGGAACACGTCTGCGGCACCCCCGTCGGCTCAGGAAACGACCGACAAAACCGACGGCGGCAACACGGAACAGGGGTCGCTGTTTTAGGCGGGAAACGGCACTCCCCGGGCCGAGAAAACGCACAATATTATTTCGGGCGCATGCCCTGACACCGAAAATAATGATGTAAAAAATCAGAATAATACGAACGAACTCCTTTCTCGCTCCTACGCTCGCCAGGCTCCGGCCGGGCAGTTTCCGACTCCTTCCGAAAAGGAAATTCAAAGGAAACGGGATGCAAATACGCAGACAGCGGCCACGAACGGCCGCGAACGGATTCGAAAAACAGGACGAAGCCTCGGAAGCGTTCAAGGATATAATTATCAAATATAACATTATCAACGATATGACACGACACAAACTCAGCGGCGCCGGCGCAGCCATCCCCACCCCTTTCACACCCGACGGACGGGTGGATTATCCGGCTTTGGCCCGCACGATCGACTACATCATCGACGGCGGTGTGGATTTCATCGTCGCACTCGGCACGACGGCAGAAACCCCGACCCTCTACCTGCACGAACGGGCCGTGGTCGCCATGTTCATCAAACACCACATCGCGGGGCGCGTGCCGCTGGTGATCGGCGTAGGCGGCAACGCGACCTCGGAAGTGCTCGACCAGTTGCGCGAATTCGACCTGCGGGGGGCGGATGCGATCCTGAGCGTCACACCCTACTACAACAAACCGTCGCAGGAGGGGTTGTACCAGCACTTCAAAACCGTATCGGAACATTCGCCCCTGCCGATCATTCTCTACAACGTTCCCGGCCGTACGGGGGTCAATATGACCGCAGCGACCACGATCCGCATTGCGGGCGACTTCCCGAATGTCATCGGCATCAAGGAGGCTTCGGGCAAGATCGACCAGATTCAGGAGATACTCGACTGGCGGAGCAGGGATTTTCTGGTGCTCTCGGGAGATGACGCCCTGACGCTCGACCTGATGAGCCGGGGCGCCGACGGCGTGATCTCGGTAGCGGTCAATGCCTTCCCGCGCAAGATGATGACTTGCATCGACCTGGCAAAGAAGGGCGACTTCGAAGGAGCACACAAGGCTTACGAATGTCTGGAGGAGGCCGTGACCGCCCTCTTCGCCGAAGGCAACCCGACGGGCGTGAAATGCGCCATGTCGGTACTGGGACTCATCGGCAACACGCTGCGGCTGCCCCTCGTTCCCGGAACCCCGCAGCTCGAAGCCCGCTTCAAAGAACTGATCGCCAAATACGATTTGAATTGATCGCACGTTTATATAACAATGCGGCACGAAACGGGTTCCGCACCGTATTCGCACACTGAACCGCCGCACACAAAAGGCTATGAGAAAATTGCTTGTCCTGCTGCTGTTTCTGCCTCTGATGGCAACGGCCAAAATACCTGTCGAAGAGGATATTATCCGGCAGACGCTGGATTCCGAATCCCCCTACTACTACCCGAACCTGATGCTGCGGTATCAGTCGGGCGACGACTCGATGACCGAGGAGGACTACCACTACCTCTACTACGGATATGCCTATCAGGACGCCTACAAGCCTTTGAATGCCAATTCGGACATGGACAAAGCCATGCTGATCGCCCAGACGGTCGATTTCGAGAATCCGACGCACGAAAGCCTCGAGAAACTGATTTCTGCGGTGAACGATGCCCTGGTGCAGGATCCGTTCAGCCCCAAACTGCTGAACCTGCTGGCATTCGCTTACGGAGCGCTCGGCGACTCGAAGAACGAACAGATCAACTACAACCGGATGAACTCCATCCTGGCGACGATCGAGGATTCCGGCAACGGCCTCAAGGAAGGGAGCGCCTGGCATATCCTGATGTTCGGACATGCTCTCGATCTGCTGGCCGCACACGACCGTCACTACGGCAAAGCACGCGTCGTCAGCCGCTCGGTGGAATACGTCCCCCTGCTCGAGCCGGTACGGACCGAAGAGGGGCGGATCAAGGGATATTACTTCGATTACAGCCGCATCTACCGGAACAAACCCGACGACTACGTATTCAAACGGCCCCGAACCTGGCAATTCAACAACCTGCGTCCGAGAGAATACAAATAACGAAAACCGCTCTTGAAGCCCCGGCATAATTCAACGGCCTAATTTATTATAAAAGTATAAGATGAAAACAACTCTTTTCTCCGAATCATCCTGCAAAGGCACCCTCCTCTCTACGCGGGGGGGGGAGTATTTCTAACCTTCACAAAACGGGCACGAAACACCCCGAACGAGATCCAAATGAAAAAATTACATCATATAGTGCTTGTCCTTGCACTCGCAGCGACCCTTTTCACGGGCTGCAACAAGGACGAAGGGGTCACTCCCCGCCCGCCGGTCCCCGAAACGGCGGACCAGACCATTATGTTCTATCTGACAGGAACCAACCTGGGGTCTTACTTCAGGAAAAATGTCGATGACGCGATGAACGCCATCGACCGGAACATACTCCACAACAGTCGCGTACTGGTTTTCATCCAGCCTCAAAGAGGCCTTTCGATGGTATTGGAACTCTACTATACGCCCCGCAACGACGATTACGTACCCGGAGCACAGTTCTCGTACGAACACTGCAAGGTCGATACCCTGCGCCGCTGGGCGGACGCCGACTTCAACTCGATGGACAGAGGTACGATCACCGAAGTTATCTCCTACATGGCCGAACAGGCTCCGGCACGTCGATACGGTCTGATCCTCGGCGGACACGGGCTGGGTTGGGTCCCGGACGGTACGTCGGTCAATGCCATCCGGTTCTCCGCATTCCAGGATTTCTGGAGCCCGATGCCGAATGCCCTGCCGACCCGCTGGATGGGCGATTCCGGCAAGCGGGCTGAAATTCCGCAACTGGCAGCGGCCTTCGGCAACACGGGGCTGCATTTCGACTACCTTCTCTTCGACGCCTGCTTCATGTCTTCGATCGAGGCATTGTACGATCTTCGCGGTTGTGCCGATCGCATCATCGCTTCACCGTGTGAAGTGATGGCCGCCGGTTTCACCTACACCGATATTCTGCCGCACCTGCTCGCCGATGCAGGCACAAGTTACGACCTGCCGGGTGTCTGCAGCGAATACCATGACTATTACATGAACCGCGCGACCACGAAATCAGGCTGCATCGCCCTGACGGTCACCGGCGAACTGGAGCCGCTGGCGGCTATCGTCAAGGAGATCGAAACGAAGTATCCGGGGAAAACGTACGACCGGGCATCGCTGCAAACCTACGAAGGGCTCGACGAGCATGTATTCTACGACTTGCAGGGATACATCGAGGCGATCTGCGACGAAAAGGATCCGCTGCTCGATAAGTTCAGAGCACAAATGGGAAAGGCCTTCCCGACGGAAAGCCGGCTGCATACGCCTTCGTTCTACTCGGTATATGGATTGGGCGACGCTCCGAACGGGATGCATACGATCGAAGACGGAAAATATTCCGGCGTAACGACCAGCGCCCCGTGCGAACGATTCGCCCCGGAATGGGCACAGACCTCCTGGTACCGGGCGACCCACTGATCCGACGGATCAGAACGGAAATCCTCGATGGAACATCCGACAAGAAAGCCGAAATCTTTGGATTTCGGCTTTCTTTATACATCGCTTGGGCGTCACTCCTATTCATACTGCCCCGACTTGAGGCGCTGCACCTCCTCGCGGGTCAGGAAGCGCCACTGTCCCCGCTTGAGATTTTTCTTCGAAAGCCCGGCGTAGTAAACACGGTCAAGTTTCTTGACCGCATAACCCAGATGCTCGAAAATACGGCGCACGATGCGGTTGCGGCCCGAATGGATCTCGATCCCCACCTCCGTCTTATCCTCCTTGACATAGGCGATCTCGTCAGCATAGATCTCGCCGTCCTCCAGCGTAATGCCTTGGGCGATTTGTTCCATATCCGCCTTGGTGAGGGGCTTGTCCAACGACACCTGGTAAATTTTCTTCTTCTGGAACGAAGGGTGCGTAAGTTGGCGGGTCAGATCGCCGTCGTTGGTGAAAAGCAACAGCCCGACACTGTTCTTATCGAGGCGTCCCACAGGATAGATACGCTCCGTACAGGCGTCCTTCACCAACTCCATGACCGTCTTGTCGGCGTGGGGATCGTCGAGCGAAGTCACGTAACCCTTGGGCTTGTTGAGCACCAGATAGACCTTCTTCTCGCCCTCGACACGGCTGTCGTTGAATTTCACCTCGTCCGTAGGCTGGACTTTCGTTCCCAGCGTCGTCACGACCACCCCGTTGACGGTCACCAGCCCCGCCTGGATGAAATCGTCCGCTTCGCGGCGCGAACAGATCCCCGACTGGGCGATGAAACGGTTCAGGCGTATCTCTCCCGTCTGGTTATTGGGATTGTATCTGGGATAACTTCGGGGCTTATCGTCCCGGCGGCCGAACGAGCGGTCGCCGCCCCGGAACCCACCGGATTTCCGATCGTCGGAACGGCGTTCACCGTAAGGCTTATCGAATGTCTTGTAACCGTCCTGTTTGCGGTCGTCGTACCGACGTTCGCCGTAAGGTTTGTCCGAACGGCTATAACCGCCGGATTTCCGATCGCCGAATGACCGGTCGCGCCCCTCCTTCTGCTCACCGTAAGGTTTGCCGAACTTCTTGAAACCGCCCGGTTTGTTATCCTCGTACCGGCGGGAAGCGTACCCGTCTTTCCGCTCCGAAAAACGAGGCTTGAACTCCCGATCCGCGGCATCGTCCCTGCGTCGGTCGTCCGAACCGAACGACCGGTTCCCGGAACGACGGGAATCGTCACGGTGCGCACGGTCTTCCCGCACAGGACGGTTGTCGCTCGTAAAATTAGGGTTGTAGGATGCGCGCGGACGGCTGTCCGAAGAGTGCTCCGAATCGGCGGCATCACGCTGCAAACGCGGGCGACGCTCGATACGCTCCGCAGAGGAAATACGCGCCCGCTTATCGCGCCCGAAGCGGGCCAACGTCGTATCCGAGTCGTTTTTGAAATCTTTCATAATCGATTCTGTGAGTTTTGCGAATTTAATAAGTCGTATTCCCGGAAATCGCAATCGTCGATGGAACCCGCAAAACTCACGCTACGGCGTTTTACGACGCCAGGTCCCAAATCGGCGATTTCACTCGATTTCCCCTGCATAACAGGGAAAACCCCGGCATTCGCACCGGCCGAAAACACCGGTGCAGGCAGCAAAGGTAATCGAATTTTCGGGATAACGGCACCGACAACCGCTATTTTCCGGAAAAAGAGGATTATCCCTGCGGGAATCAGATCGAAATACCGTGCCAAAATATTTCCCCTTATCCGCAAAAGCCGTATATTTGCACATCAAAAACCAGGACATGAACCGAGAAATCCTCCGATTAGCCGTTCCGAACATCATCTCCAACATCACGGTCCCCCTTATGGGCATCGTGAGTTCCGCCGTCGCGGGACACCTGGATAACTCCGCAGCGACGATCGGGGCACTCGCCATCGGCGTATCCATCTTCAACTTCATCTACTGGAACTGCAGCTTCGTACGCATGGGTACCAGCGGACTCACGGCGCAGGCTTTCGGTGCAGGAAACTTCCACGAATGCACCAACATGCTTGTCCGGGGCATTCTGGTCGCAGCGATTCTCGGCCTGCTGGTTATTTGCTTCCAAAACCCTCTGGGCCGACTGGCACTGTGGGCCATGAACGGCAACGAAATCGTACACGACTATTTCTACGCCCGCATCTGGGCGGTACCCGCCGGTATCATGCTTTTCGGATTCAACGGCTGGTACACAGGCATGCAGAATGCCGTGATCCCGATGTGTATCGCCATCACGGTGAATATCGTACACGTTTCCACGAGCCTGTGGCTCGTATTCGGACACGGCATGGGCATCACGGGCATCGCCTACGGCTCGGTCGTGGCCCAAAATACGGGAGTTCTGCTGGCTGTCCTGCTGCTTATCCTGCGATACCGCAAAATTCTCACCCGGTTTACGTGGCGTGAAGTGGTGGACTGGGAACCGGTGCGGAAATTTTTCCTCATCAACCGCGACATCATCGTCCGCACGCTCTGTATCGTAGCCGTATATACTTTCTTCACGGCGGCATCGGCCCGTATGGAGGACCCGATCCTGCTGACGGTCAATACGCTCCTGCTCCAGATATTCACCCTTTTCTCCTACATGAACGACGGCTTCGCCTATGCGGCCGAGGCCCTTACGGGACGCTTCATCGGAGCCCGGGACGAACAGTCGCTGCGTCGCTGTCTGGGACGTTGTCTGGGCTGGGGGACGTTGATCTCGGTGCTGTTCGTCGGCATATACCTCGTCTGGTGGCGCGACCTGCTGGGCATTTTCATCAAGGCCGGAACCCCGGATGCAGCACAAGTCGTTTCGACTGCGGGTCATTACATCGTCTGGATCATCCTCATCCCGCTGGCCAGCGCCATGCCTTTCATCATGGACGGCATCATGGTGGGGGCGACCGAGACCAAAGTGATGCGCAATTCGATGCTGCTCTCGACCGTCGCCTATTTCGGCATCTTCTACTCGCTCTATCCCGTCATCGGCAACAACGCCCTCTGGCTGGCCTTCACGCTCTATATGTTCCTGCGCGGCGCTCTGCAACTCCTGATGACCCGGCGCCTGCGGCTCATCTATCGGAAAGCTGCGGCATAAATTCCCGACGACGGATCTTCGCACTGCAAGAGGCACCCCGCCGATCCGAAAAACCGGGATTCTTCGTCCGGCAAATCCCCTCCTCTCCAACTGCATACGCCGCACAGCATATTTTTTCGACAGAAACGAAACAATATACAGAGCTTTCCTCTCTTTCACCGCTGCCTCCATTTCGGGACACGGAACAATCGTGTCCTGCAAACAAAGTGCTCGTTTGAAAAACAAAAAGCCCGGAGCGTTTTGCTCCGGGCTTTATTTAGAAGACAACGGTTCGAATTACATCTGTTTATAAAGTTCGTTGTACTTCTCGTACTTCTCCATCATACCGGGTTCGTCGCGCAGACGATAGCAGAGAGTCTTAAGCAACTGCACGGGATCGGGATTCTGCGGTCTAATCTCATGAGAAGCCTCCAGATAAGGAACTGCCTGCGAATAAATCGAAAGAATCTCCTTTTGATCGGCTTCGTACTCACTCGAATTGGTGTATTGCTTCTCGTTAACGATCTGATTCAGCGCATCGGCTTTCATAATGATGTAGTAACCCGTAAAGAACTGCGCCTCGTAAGACTGGGGATTCAGTTCAAGGGCCTTCTGCAGAGAAGCGATCGCCTCATCGTAATCCTCCAACGAAACGAAAATCTGGGCACGACTGAACCACAGTTCGATGTTCTGGGGATCACCGGCAATCGCATCGTCGAGCATCGTAACCAGCTCCGACGGATCGCCCAATCCCTCTTCCATCGAATACAACATAATCAAACTCTTGAGAATATCCTGATTCTTCGGGAATTTAGTAATACCGGTCATCAGGGCGTCTTTAGCTTTCAGAACATTGGCACGATCCGCCTCACGCTGACCATAATAGTTATGGAACAGGTAGTAATAGATCATACCGTTGTCATCCGTATATCCCATGTCAAGAGCTTTGTTCAACAGCTCTACACCGTGAGCATACTCGGTGGAATCCTTCTCACCGGCAGCAGCGGCCAGATAGCCCGCATAGTAAAGGCGCGAAGCGTCAGGAGTGCCGCAAGCCGGGCTCATCTCTGCACGGAAAGCGGTTTCAAAAGCCTCCGAACCGAGCTTATATTCGCCGATATTATTGCAGGCATCGCCCAGTTGCGAACAGTAGTTGCTGATCGCCATAAGCTGCTCCTTGACCTTCGGACCCTGCTTGGAATCGAGTTCGTAAGCCTTGTTCAAAGCAGTAATCGCTTTGTCGATAGCACCTTCCTTTACGGGTTCGATCTCCTTCCAACCGATCACCTGACCGTTCGAAATGTAAACCGTCACGTAATCATAGTTCTGTGCCGCCACCGACAGGCCGTTGATCGTAACCTCATCGATCGATTTCGGATCGCCCAGCGACAAACTCAACTGCAAACTGGGTTCTCCGACATAGAGATCTTTGGTAGGGGCAAGTATGGCCTCGACATAGCTCTTACCCAGATTGAGCCAGGTAGCGGCTTTCGCACCCTTCTTCGCATCGGCGCTCGCAGCTTCGTTCTTTTCGATCTTCTGCAACAAGGCCTCCTTGTTGACTTTCTGTGCCTGGGCAGCAGTTCCCAACAAGGTAACGGCGGCCAGGGCCAAAATAAGTTTTTTCATAATGAACGGGGTTTTTAATTTATAGGTATTATCTTCTATTGTTCTTTACTAACATTTTCTTCGGCCTCGGGTTCCGGAGCGCCCGTCCCATCGACCTCGACGGCCGGAGCCTCCTCCTCTTCGTTGGCGGGAACGACGATCACCGAAGCGATGGCATCCCCTTCACGCAGATTGATGATACGCACGCCCTGCGTAGCACGTCCCGCCACGCGAATCTGATCTACCGCCGTACGGATCGTCAGCCCCGAACGGTTGATAATCATCAGGTCGTTCTCGTCGGTCACCGCCTGGATCGAAATCAACTTGCCGATTTTTTCCATAATATTGATCGTCTTCACCCCCTTGCCGCCACGGTTGGTAATGCGGTATTCGTCCAGATCGGTACGCTTGCCGTAACCGTTCTCGCTGAGTACCAGCACGTCCTGCAAGCTATTGGGTTCGATGCAGATCATGCCGACCACCTCGTCACCTTCGTCGAGCGAAATACCGCGCACACCGGCCCCGACACGTCCGATCGGGCGCACCGTGTTCTCGTTGAAGCGGATCGCCTTACCCTCTTTGGCCGCGATCATTACCTCGGCACTGCCGCTGGTGAGTTTGGCCTCGATCAACTGGTCGCCCTCGCGGATCACGATGGCATTGACGCCGTTCTGACGGGGACGCGAGTACGCTTCCAGTTTGGTCTTCTTGATCGTGCCGTCCTTGGTACACATGATGATATAGTTGTTGTTCACGTATTCCGCATCGTCCAGACGCTTCACGTTGATATAGGCACGCACCTTGTCGTCCGGCTCGATCTGGATGACGTTCTGAATCGCCCGTCCTTTCGAGGAGCGCGTTCCTTCGGGAATCTCGTAAACCTTGAGCCAATAGCAACGGCCCTTCTCCGTGAAGAAGAGCATCGTATTATGCATCGTGGCCATATAGATATGCTCGATGAAATCCTCGTCGCGCGTCGCGCTGCCCTTGGCGCCGACGCCGCCCCGGTTCTGGGTACGGTATTCGGCCAACGGCGTACGCTTGATATAGCCCAGGTGCGAAATGGTGATGACCATCTCGTCGTCGGCGTAGAAATCCTCCGGGTTGAACTCTTCGGAAGCGTAAACGATCTCCGAGCGCCGTTCGTCGCCGTATTTGGCCTTCACCTCCAACAATTCGTCCTTGACGATCTTCATCTGCAATTCGCGGCTGCCCAGCACATCGTTGAAATAAGCGATCTGCGCCTCCAGCTCGTTGCGCTCGGCAACCAGCTTGTCGTGTTCGAGTCCCGTCAGAGCACGCAGACGCATCTCGATAATGGCCGAAGCCTGTGCGTCGCTCAAACTGAAGCGCTCCATCATGGCCTGCTTGGCCAGATCGGGATTCTTGGCTGCCCGGATGATGTGGATGATCTCGTCGATGTTGTCCTGCGCAATGAGCAGACCCAACACGATATGCAACCTCTTCTCGGCCTTGACCAGATCGAAGCGCGTGCGCCGCACGATCACGTCGTGGCGGTGCTCGACGAAATGCTGCACCAGATCCAGCAGATTGAGCATCATCGGACGACCGTTCACCAGCGCGATGTTGTTCACCGCGAACGAGGTTTGCAGCGGCGTATTCTTATACAGCGTATTGAGCACCACGCTCGCCACGGCATCGTGTTTCAGGATGACGATGATACGCATGCCGTTCCGGTCGGACTCGTCGTTGATATAGGAAATGCCCTCGATCTTCTTTTCGTTGATAAGGTCGGCGATCTTCTTGATCATCTCCGCCTTGTTGACCATATAGGGAATTTCGGTGATGACGATGCACTCGCGGCCGCTGGGCGTATGCTCGATCTCCGTGCGGGCACGCATGACCACACGGCCCCGGCCTGTCAGCAACGCTTCCCGAACCCCTTCGTAGCCGTAAATAATTCCTCCGGTCGGGAAATCGGGGCCCTTGACGTACTTGAGCAGTTCCTCACATGCTATCTCCGGATTGTCCACGAAAGCACAGCAGGCATCGATCACCTCGCCCAGATTGTGCGGCGCCATATTGGTCGCCATACCGACGGCGATACCGCTCGCGCCGTTCACCAGCAACAAGGGGATCTTCGTCGGAAGCACCGTAGGTTCGGGGATCGTATCGTCGAAGTTGAGCGTCCAATCGATCGTATCCTTGTCGATATCGGCCATCACCTCATCGGTGATCTTCTGCATGCGGGCCTCGGTATAACGCATCGCTGCGGGCGAATCGCCGTCCATCGAACCGAAGTTACCCTGACCGTCCACCAGCGGGTAGCGCATCGACCAGTCCTGGGCCATACGCACCATCGCTTCATAGACCGAACTGTCGCCGTGCGGGTGGAACTTACCCAGCACGTCGCCGACGATACGGGCGGATTTACGCGTGGGTTTGTCGGAGTAGAGGTTCAGTTCCGCACTCATATCGTAAAGAATACGACGGTGTACGGGCTTCAAACCGTCCCGCACGTCCGGCAGCGCACGCGATACGATAACGGACATCGAATAGTCGATGTAAGCGGACTTCATCTGCTCTTCGATATTGATGGGAATGATTTTTCCCTCCAATCCGGCATTCTTTTCTTCTTCTGTCAGCATGTTATTCTTTGAGTTTCTCTCTTCGTTTTCTCTGCCCGGCATGGCCCGAACGCATTCCGCGCCGCCCTTCGCCGGTCGAAAACATCGAACTTTACCCCTTATTTTCTACATTCGGACTACTTCTTCGCCCGATCGAAAACAGCGGACTTACGTTCTTTGTTCTCTTCGCTCGGTCCGACGAGTCTATTCGTCGGTTCCCGCTTATCGAAAACATCCGAAAATACATTCTATAAACACACAAAAATAGCATTTATTCGTCGAATAAGCAACTTTGGACCCAATAAAATCACCCGTTTCCGCAAGTTTTTTCACCGCACACACCATTTTCAGCCCTTTTCAGCCGTTTTGACAACATCAAAAAAATCCCCCGGCAAAGTGTCGGGGAATTTCAAAGCCGTTCGGACAAATTTTATACATCACGCCCTATTTACGACCGCCAGCACGATCGGGAAAAATACACTACCGGAAATCGATCCACTCGTACCCGGCGTAATTCTCCGCATCGAAAGTGCGGGGCGACGCCTCGTGAACGGTGACGGAACGGATGTCGATCCGAACCCGGTCGCCGTCGATTTCGTAGATCACTGCCGTCGGCAGCGAACGGGCCGTGTCCACTTCGACGTCGATCTGCCCGACGGCCGACTGGATACGCAGCGGAGTAAGCCGGATTACGGCCGTGCTTCCCTTCTCGCTCAAAAGCGAGGCGGCATATTCGCCGTCGATGAAATCGAACGCCCGGGTGGGATTATTGAGCAGATTATGGGACGTGAGATCCACACGGTCGATAACCACCTCTTTACGATCGGGGTCGATTTCGTAACGGAACTCCGCATCGCCGTAAACCTCCTGCCCATTGACATGCATATAGTAGTTGTCGCCGCTCACCTCATAATAGCCCGGCACGACATCCCCGTCGGTATGCACCTCGAAGACTACGCTGTACCCCTCCAGCGCTCCGAGCGCAGCGGTCAGTTGCTTCAACACGGCCTGCGGCCGGTTATCGGCCTGGACAGAGAACACGGCAAACAGTGCCGCCAACAACAAAACAGATCGTTTCATAAGATATTTTTTCCGATTATACTCCGATAGACCGAACCGTCGTCATTCCGTCGATTTTCGCCCGAATACATCGGCCGAATCTGCAAATGTACTCCGAAACCGCTCCGACAACGGTCGAATTCAAAAATCCGAAAAACGACAATCGACATCACGAATGTTTCGACCATCCTTATTCAATATATTCAATGCGAAACCAATTTTAGTCCGACGATAGAACCGAACAAGGTAACGATAAAAAAAATCCGGGCGAAACCCGCCGATTCGCCGAAGACGAAAATCCCCAGCAACACCGTACCGAGAGCTCCCACGCCGGTCCAAATAGCGTACGCGGTACCGATCGGGAGCGTCTGCACGGCTTTGGCCAGCAAACCCATACTCAACACTGTCGCCAGGACGAACCCTCCGATCCAAAGATAAAGCTCCGTACCCTGGGCCCCCTTGGTCTTCCCTAAACAGAAAGTCATGGCCACCTCGAAAACTCCCGCGATAAACAATACGATCCAATTCATCGTTTTCTCCCTCGTTTTTATTCCGAATTACCAATCCGAAGAGTGTTCCGCACCCCGCTTTCGTACGACAAGACAACGGCAATCCCTATTTCATAATACCCAAACACATTCAAGCCTCGTCCGGAGCGATCATCGCATCAAAATACTCCCAACTCCTGCAGGCGGGCCTCCAGCGAAGGCAGGTCGTGGAAGAGAATATCGCGCGGCTTGGCTCCCTCCTGACGGCCGACGATGCCGGCCCGCTCGAGCTGCATCATGATCCGACCGGCACGGTTGAAGCCCACCTCGTAATTGCGCTGAATCGAAGAGGTCGAAATCTGTCCCTGCGACACGGCTGCACGGGCAATGTCGGCGAACAGCGTGTCGTAGCGCACCGGAGCCCCGCTCTCGCTGCCCAGCGACGAGGATTCTCCGCCACTCGATTCCGGCACGTAATCGGGCAGCCGGTAGGCTTCGGAATATCCCTGTTGGCGGCCGATGAAATCCACGATCCGCTCCACTTCGCGGGTTTCGACCAGCGCACACTGGATACGGGTCAGCTCGCCGTCCTTCGAGAAGAGCATGTCGCCCCGGCCGATAAGCTGGTTGGCGCCCGGCTGATCGATGATCGTGCGCGAGTCGATCATCTGCATCACGCGGAAGGCGATACGGGCCGGGAAATTGGCCTTGATACCGCCCGTGATGACCTTCACGTCGGGGCGCTGCGTGGCGATAATCAGGTGAATACCGATGGCACGGGCTTTCTGCGCCAGACGCATCACGGGACCTTCGACCTCGCGGGCCGTCATAATCAGGTCGGCGAACTCATCGACCACAACTACGATATAGGGCAGGTAGCGGTGTCCCTTTTCGGGATTGAGCCGCCGCGCCGTGAATTTATCGTTGTATTCGGCGATGTTGCGGGCTCCCGCCATCTTGCAAAGTTCCAGCCGGTTGTCCATCTCCGTACAGAGGGAGTTGAGCGTATAGACCGCCTTGCGGGGGTCGGTGACGATCGCTTCGTCCTCGGACTCCATCTTGGCCAGGAAGTGCTTCTCGATCTTGGAATAGAGCGAGAACTCGACCATCTTGGGATCGATCATCACGAACTTGAGCTGCGAGGGGTGTTTCTTGTAAAGCAGCGAGGTGATGATGGCATTCAAACCGACCGACTTACCCTGCCCCGTAGCACCGGCCACGAGCAGGTGAGGCATCTTCGCCAGGTCGAAGACATAGTTCTCGTTCTGGATCGTGCGACCGATCACCACCGGAAGTTCGGCCTTCGACTCCTGGAACCGCAGCGAACGCACGGCCGAATACATCGACACGACCTGCTTGTCGCGGTTCGGCACCTCAATACCGATGGTACCCTTGCCCGGAATCGGAGCGATGATGCGGATACCGAGCGCCTTGAGGCTCTGGGCGATATCGTTCTCCAATCCCTGTATCTTGGAGATCTTGACGCCCTGGGCCTGCACGATCTCATAGAGCGTCACCGTAGGTCCCACCGTAGCTTTGATCCGCTGGATCGGAATCCCGAAATCCTTGAGCGTCTGTTCGATCTTGGACTTGTTCTCGTAAATCTCCTCGTCGCTCACCTGCGAATCGGACGTATAATCCTCGAGCAGCGTCACGGGCGGACGCTGGTAGTTGTTCAGATCCTTCAACGGGTCGTAGAGACTGCTCTCGATGCTTTTCTCGTCCACGACCTTGGCCTCGCGTGCTTCAACGGTCACCACGACGCCTTCGGCCGGAATTTCCGGCTCCGCCGTAAGCGTATATTCCGTAATTCCGTCCACGACCGGCGCGGGCTCCGACGCATACTGCGGTTGCTCGGGTTCCCGGGGTGCGGTAAAGGCAGCGTCGGCTTCGCCTCCCGAAAGATCGACCTCGGTAAATACATCGTCGCCCCCCACGATACGGGGTCCGGCAGAACGGGACGGAGCCGGCTCGGCAACCGTTGCAGGAACCTCTTCCGTAAGGGGAATTTCGAGGAAGGGACTCTCGTCCGGCTCATCGGGAACGGGAGCCGCAACCGGCGCAGGCCGCTGAATCGTCACCTCGGCCGCTCCATCCGCAGCGGAAGTGCGGGCCGACGCATCGACGGGAGCAGGCACGGGTTCGGGCTGGGGCCGTTCGGATTCGGGTTTAGAATCGGGTTCAGGCTCGGGATCGGTCTTCTCCTCCCCGGATTTCGAACGATGGTCGGCGACATTCACGACCGACTGTTTGACCAGATCGACGATCTTGCCGCCCTTGTCCACCATTGCATTGCCTGCCGTATTGACCGTATTGATGAAGTTGCGGTTGATGAACACGCCCGTCAGAATCCAGGCGCCCAGCAACAGGATGATATTTCCCAGCACGCCGATCACGCTCGTCAGCCTCCGGGCGACCTCGACCCCGAAGGCACCGCCCCACCCGCTGCCGAAAACGGCCCACTTCTCGCCGAAGGCGAAGCCCAACGTAAGGGAACCCAGAATCAGAATCAACAAAGCTCCGAGCACCGAATGGTTGAAAAGCAGCGGACGCTGGCGGATGATCCGCACTCCGACCATCGTGACGATCAGGGGCAAAATGATACCGAACAGGCCGAACGAACGCCCCACCAGACGCTCGGCCAACCAAGCCCCGGCGTAACCGCAGGGATTCTCGATCGCATCCGACAGGTCTGCCAGGCGGGGATCCTCCTGTTCGACACCGGACACAAGGCTCATGTCGGCCCGCCAGTCGAAATAGTAAAACAGCACCGAAGCCGTCAGGAAAAGCCCCGCGAAAAGCAGCAGCAAGCCCAGTATCCAACGCATGCTGTCACGGTTGGAACGGGAGGTAGCCTGCGGGCTTTTTGCCGAACTGTTTTTCTTGGTAGCCATATCGTATATTTATCGAGCGAAGGTAGGGATTTTTTTCGGAAAGTTCAAATGCAGGATCGGTTTCGAAAGGGCCGCCCCCCCCCGATTCCGTTTTCGGACCGCAGCCGCTAACCGAAAGCCTTGCATTCCAGCCGCGACCGGTACGCTTCATCCGCAAAGGTAAGAAATCCGTAATTCGCGGTGGCGCCTTTTTCGGCCCGCAGGTCATACTGGTCGAGCAACTGCCCCACCCTGCGTCCTACGGCAGGCGAAGGATCGACCACGGCAACCCCGCGTTCACCGATCACCTGCCGGAAAACCGGGAGCAGGAACGGATAGTGCGTACAACCCAGCACGATCTGGTCGGCACCCTCGCGGATCATCGGCTCCAGCACGCGGCGCACAGTCTCAACGGCTTCGGGCGACTGTTCGCGGTCTTCCTCGACCAGTTCGACGAACCCTTCGCCTACGGCGGTCAGCACCCGGTTCCGATTTTTGATATTTATTTTTTATTGAAAATACATACTTTACCCTGAGACC
>OIEL01000504.1_pt1 | contig 22111 bp, 12 predicted proteins | sample 1581731 | NCBI WGS metagenome assembly OIEL01 (sample SAMN01760977, study PRJEB22395) | human gut metagenome | reverse complement strand
TTCGCCTTCCACAATCGGCAGATGCCCGATTTCCGCCGCCGCACCATGTACACCGGCAACAGGCTTTCCGTCTATAATCAGCCCGCCGCCGACACCGGTTCCTACCGTTACCAGCATAACGCTCTGATAGCCTTTCGCACTGCCCTTCCAGAATTCACCGAGTGCCGCCATGTTGGCATCATTTCCCACTTTTACAAAGACCGGCAGAAATGTCTGCATTTCTTTTGCAACATCTTTGATATCCCAGCCTAAATTAACACATTTATTAACAATGCCGTCCGGTGTCACCGCACCCGGCACACCGATACCGACACCCGCCACATCTGAACCTGTCAGGCACCTTTTTTCCAATATATTCCGTATATGTGCTGCCACATCAGACAGAATCCTGCTTCCGTTATCCTGCTTATCCGTTGGAATTTCTGACTTTTCAAGCAGTTCCCCATTCAGTGTAAATAATCCACATTTTACAGTTGTACCGCCGATATCAATGCCAAAAAGGACTTTATTCATCATCATCATCTCCCCGCATGAGATTTTCCTGTACTCTGCGGTATAATTCCTTCGCCGCATTATAACCCATTTTTTTCTGTCTGTGGTTGACCGCAGCCGCTTCTACAATAACCGCAAGATTTCGTCCCGGACGTACCGGCAGTGCGTGGCATACCACTTTATTGCCAAGGTATTCTGTATATTCTTCCTCCAGACCCAGTCTGTCGTATTCCCTGTCTTTATTCCAGTCTTCTAACTGCATAACCATATCAATCTGCTGGGTTTCTTTAACGCTTTCTACACCAAACAGGGTCTTAACATCAATAATGCCGATACCACGCAGTTCAATAAAATACTTTGTGACACCCGGCGCAGAACCGACCAGCGTTTCGTTGCTGACTTTGCGGATTTCTACTGCATCATCGGTTACAAGACGGTGTCCTCTTTTAATGAGTTCCAATGCCGCTTCACTCTTACCGATACCACTTTCACCGGTAATTAACACACCGACACCATATACATCAACCAACACCCCGTGAATAACAATACACGGTGCAAGCTGTACCTTTAACCAGCCGATAACCTCTGCCATAAAGGAAGAGGTCGCTTCCTGTGATTTAAAAATCGGTATCTGGCATTTCACCGCAAGCTCTAAAATTTTCGGTTCCGGCTCTAATCCGCGGCAGAATACCAGACACGGAATATTGCTTGAAAGCAGCTGCATATACCGCTCATACCGCTCTGTTTCCGAAAGGCTTTTTAAATATGAATATTCTACATTTCCGATAATCTGTAACCGGTCATTATCAAACTGGTTATAAAACCCGGTCAACTGCAATGCCGGTCTGTTGACCTCCGGAATATGAAGCCATGTTCCTGAAATATCAATCTGTGGTGTCATGTTCTCAAGCTGCATCTTCTCAACGACTTTAGACAGCTTCACTCTTTCGCTTCCATTCATACTACTCCTCTTTCCGCAGGCATTTTTAATGCCAAAGGAATCGCGGACTGATTATTCAGTCCTGCGATATAAACAGAATTCGTGACGCCTGCGGCACAAATTCTGTTGTGTGAAAAATCTTTGATTTAAGGATTTTTCACACTATCCTCTTATTTCTGAGCGACTTTGTCGCACTCTTTACGCTGACTTTTTAGTATTTTTATTTTATCACACCGTATAGTACGCGGTCAATTATGGGTTTTTAATGGAAAAACGCATAAATATTTTCTGCCACCTTTTCCGTAATGCCGTCCACCTTCATCAGCTCCTCCACCGGTGCCGTGCGGATTTTTTCAATGTCTAAGAAATGCTTCATCAGTGCCTTTCTTCTTGCCGGACCAATACCGTCAATACCGTCTAATACCGAATGAACCTGTGCCTTGCTTCGCAGGCTTCTGTGATACGTAATGGCAAAACGGTGTGCTTCGTCCTGAATCCTTGTAATCAGCTTAAACCCTTCACTGTTCCTGTCAATTGGAATTTCTATATTATTATAGTAGAGTCCGCGGGTTCTGTGATTGTCGTCTTTGACCATGCCGCACACCGGAATGTGTAAATCCAGCTCCTTTAAAACCTCCAGTGCAATATTGACCTGTCCTCTGCCGCCATCCATCATGATAATATCCGGGTATACCGCAAATCCTTCCGACTGCTCTTTTCCGCGCAGAAAACGCCTTGTCAGTACTTCGCGCATACTTTTATAATCGTCCGGTCCTTTCACCGTTTTTATCTTAAATTTTCTGTAATCATTTTTCTTTGGCCGTCCGTTTTCAAAAACAACCATTGAACCAACGGATTCAATACCGCTGGTGTTGGAAATATCATAAGCTTCCGCGCGTACCAGATGCGGCAGGGAAAGCCAGTCTGCAATTTCCTGCATTGCACCGACCGTCCGCTGTTCTTCCCGTTTAATCTTTTCCGTATCCTGAAGCAGCACCATCTGTGCATTTTTATATGCCAGCTCCACGAGTTTTTCCTTTGTGCCTTTTTTCGGTGTCACAACAGACACTTTGCGCTTTTTCATACTGCCGAGCCACTCGCTGATAATCTGTGCGTCTTCGATTTCTTCCTGTAACATTACTACATTTGGAATATAGGGTGTTCCGCCGTAATACTGCTTTAAAAATCCGCTGATAATATCACTTCTGGTATCACCTTCCGCCACGCTCATATGAAAATGATCCCTGCCGAGAAGCTTTCCGCTGCGGATATAAAAAATCTGTACCACCGCATCCGTGCCGTCACTTGCACACGCCACCACGTCACGGTCGGTTTCGTCATCTGCCGTAATTTTCTGCTTCTGTGCCACCTGCTTAACACTTTGGATTAAATCCCGGAAGCGCGCCGCTTCTTCATATTCGAGTTTTTCCGCGCAGTCATTCATCTGCGCCGTCAGCTGTTTTAAAATTTTATCATAATTGCCGTTTAAAAATTCCAGCACACTATCTACGTTTTTTCTGTATTCGATTTCAGAAATGTATCCCTGGCACGGCGCACTGCACTGCCCGATATGGTAATTCAGGCATGGGCGCTGTTTCCCCTCATCTTTTGGCAGATTGCGGCTGCACGTTCTGATTTTATAGAGCTTGCAGAGCAGTTCAATCGTGTCCTTGACCGCCCCTGCCGAAGTATACGGGCCAAAGTATCTGCCCGCGCCATGCTTCATATCCCTTGAAAATAAAACTCTCGGATACGCTTCACCTGTCGTAACTTTGATAAACGGATAGGTTTTATCGTCCTTTAACATCGTATTATACTTCGGGCGGTGCTCCTTAATCAGGTTGCACTCCAAAACCAGCGCTTCCAGTTCGGAATCTGTAATAATATACTCAAAATAAGCGATGTGCGAAACCATTTTCTTTATTTTGGACGAATGATTCCGGCTGCTTTGAAAATACTGCCGCACCCTGTTTTTCAGGCTCACAGCTTTTCCCACATAAATAATCGTATCCGTATTGTCATGCATAATATAAACTCCCGGCTTTGCCGGGAGTTTCTTTAACTCATCTTCTAAATCAAACATACCTCTCCTTATTCCTGAGCAACTTTGTTGCGAAGCAGCAGATGAGAAATTTGCGTAAGCAATTTCTCATCTGCTGACGCGGACTGATTTATTCAGTCCTGCGATAAGAGCGACTTTGTGATGCTTGCAGCACAAAGTGCTGTGTGAAAAATCTTAGATTTAAGGATTTTTCACACTTCTCCTTATTCCGCAGGCATTCTTAATGCCGGCGTTTTAAAACAACCGTATATACTTAAAATACAGTCTTTCCCAAAATCCAAGCTTTTGTTCTATGGCATTGCGGATATTCTGCATATCCCTGCGGTATCCGCGGTACTCCTGCTCACTGACCGGTATTTCGGAAAATGAACACCGCAGTACCAGATCAAAAATCCGTTTGATATGATTTTCCTTAAAAATTTCCGACGCCTCGGTCAGATAGCCCGCATACGCTTCGTACTCCAGACCGCTTGTTCTGCCATATCCCGCTGCCGCAAGCATTTTTTCAAAACTACGGTAAGCCTCCATCACCATTTCCCGCCGTTCTTCCTGTACCATACTCTTAATATCTGTCTTTCTTTTCTTTGCTGTACGCATCTGTCTGACAGTAAAATACCGTATCAGAATTATAGCAGACATTACTGTAAACAGCAATATCAGTCCGATTGGAATCCAAAGCAGCGGATACTGTTTTACAAGCCGTGTAAAAGCAGATTCTGTCTGCGCCTTCCCCACATGCGTACTACCTGCACTGCTGTCATCCTGTGCCGTGTTATCTGCCTCTCCGGCTGCACCCTGTGAAATTTCCGGAACTGAATCTGTCTGCTGTTCCAACGGCTGTACGGCTGCATCCTGTGTCAGTTCCTGTCCGTCTGTGGAAACTTCTGACGGGCTTTCTGTCTGTAATTCCTGCTGTATATTCTGTCCTTCCCCGGATGATGCGCCTGCTTCTGTGGCTGCACCGGTACTGCCCTGCGCCGATGCCTGCGGTGTCACTTCCACCGTAACCCAGCCGTAACCGTCCATATAGACTTCTGCCCATGCATGTGCCGCATTGTCCTTTAAATCCACCTGATATTCAACAACATTTTCTTCCGTCTGCACATTGTCCGATGTCTTTCTTGTCTGTGTCGTCTGTATCGGAACTCCCGACTTTATAGTATCATCTGCCGCCACATATCCTTCGACATATCTTGCCGGAATTCCTGCACAGCGGTACATCAGTACTGCCGCCGTTGCAAAATATGTACAATATCCCTCTTTGCTTTCTGTCAGAAAATATTTTACAAAATCTTCATTTTCCGGCACTTTCCCCGGAAACATATTGTAAGTATAGTTTTGTGAAAGATAATCTTTTACATATTTAATATAATTTTCTTTTTGTTCCGTCGTTGTAACGCTGGTTTCTCCGAGCAGATTTTCAATCACTTCCCGTACATCATACGGCACATCAAGATAATTATTTTTTACCAGATTCTGATAAGAAACCATATTTTTATACAAAGGCGCACCACCGCCAAGATACTCATACCGCAGATACTCCAAAAGATTATTAAAAGCACTGTAACTATTCACACCGGCAATGACATTGGTTCCGTTCTGTGTCGTTCCATCCGTATACCGGAGAATATATGGTACTTTTTTTATCATCTGGTAATAACTGCCCACTGTATTTTCAATATACTGCTGCGCCTGCGCCTGTGTATCCATATAATCCACAAGATTTTCCTTCTGATCGTTTTTTAGTGTACTGCTTAGCAGCTCTGACCACCGGCCTGTATCATAATCCAACCCGATAAACCTCGGAAAATACTGATTTTTCCCAGTACTTTGCGTGGTTACTGTCAGCAGGGTCTGGTTGCTGTAGCGGATACCATCAATTTTCCCCAGTTCCCCGTTATTAATTCCACCGTTTGCAAGGTCAACATCTGTTTCTAAATCTCCGCCGACCCATGAAAAACAGTTTTTCGCTTCTTCATTTAACACCTGAAATACCTGAAACCGTTCATAGTTTACCGGCGGGCGCACAATAACCGAAACCGTCAGTGCAATCAGACATAAAAACAAAACCATCAGTGACTGCTGTTCCCCGCCTTTTTGCCCCTGCAAAGCCGAAACACCAAGCACGTAGCTGATACACAGAAAAAATGTACAGCTGTCCGGGACTGCTCCCAGCGATACGAATAAAATAAGCAACGGCAGAATAGAAAGCAGTGTCCCCAGCATACTGTGCAGGTAAATCACAATAACTGCTGCTGCAAATGTCACAAGAACTGCAATAAACAACACCGCTATTGTTTCCTGCATCGGCCGCGCCGCCGTTTCCTTTACGGCAATTCTGCCAAGACTCAGTCCGTATGGCTTTTCAAGGGCTGTCATACAGTCATTATAAATGTGGCAGAATCCGGCTCTTAAAATGCCAAAACTCAAAACGGACAATCCGGCAAATATAATTCCCGTCACGGTTAAAAAATGCTTTTTCCTGCCGTACAGTCCGTACACACAAATAACAGCAGCCGACAAAATTCCAAAAATCACTGCCATATCCGACACTTGAAAAAGGGCGCATGAAGTCAGCACCCTTATAATTCCATATGATCCGATTGTTGTAAGAAGCATTCTTACGATGTAACTGATTTCACGATTTTCTTCCATGCTGTCTTACCCCTTGTTTCTAATTTCTGTCCCTTATATCTTTTCCCAAAGTTCATCGATCAGTTCCTGTAACTGTATCTTTTCCACATTGACAATTCTTACTTTGTTATTCTCATAGCTTCCTGCCGTCACAAATAATGCCTGCTGTCCCTGTGCTTCAATGTCCTTTAAATATACCGCCGCTGCATGCTCTCCTGCCCTGCTGCTGCATGGAATCTGCATCAGCCGTATCATGGCACGATTTAATTCTGTCCGGTCATGGACTTCCAGATACTCTGCACTTTGTTTCTGTCCGTTCCATGCAAGAATCAGCGTATTCACCTCATTTTCAACGTATAAATTGGCAATGGAAGCCACTGCTGTATAGACTGCATCCATCCGGCTCCTGTACTGCGCTGTGTTCAAAATGCTTAAATCCACAAGAATCACTTTTTTTACATCAATCTGTTCTCCATACTGCCGCACAATCAAATCATCTGTACGAAGGCTTAAATTCCAGTGGATATGGTTTAAATTATCACCCGGACGGAACGCCCGCAAATCCAGAATATCCGAATCGTCATCTGCTACCGCTGAATAGCGGTATTCCTGCTGTTTTTCCATCCCCGTCCTGACCCGCGTGGATAAAACCGGCTCCGGCAGTACGGCAAGCTGGCAGCTTCCGCGAAAATTCTTTTGTGTACCAATCAGCCCCAGATAATCCTGCAAAAATACTTTTTCAATGTCAATTTGTGCGATGCCGCAGTGCTTTGGACTAAATTCCGCCATTGTCTGCTGTACTTTTTCCGTAACTCCGTCACATTGCAGCATTTCCTTTTCATTTCCCGGAGTATTCAGATAGGCCACGCCAATCTGAAACTGCTGTTTCCCTAAAAATATCACATGGCGGTTTACGGCCTTAATGCACACTGTCACCAGCTGTCCGGGATGCACTTCCTTCTGTGGAATGTTCAGATACAGCTTTAATCCGTTTGCCGCCAGTTCAAACAGCACCCCGGAAATCGCCGGAACAACAATCAGCAGTACCAGCAGCAGAAAGAACTGGTATTCGACATAGATGACATTCAGCCAGAATACCCCCAGCAGACAGACGATATACAAAAGTCTTCTTTTTCTCATTTAAACGACCCTTTTCACATCCAGTTTCGGCACGGAAACGGTTTCAAGCACATTTTTTAATGCCGTTTCTGCCGTCACATTTCCATTTCTCAATCCGTTATCCACAATAATACGGTGTGCCGCAGCATCCATTAATACATACTGGATATCCGACGGAAGCACATAAGTATGTCCGCGTAAGAACGCTTCTGCCTTGGCAATCGCAAGCACCGCGATACTTCCTCTCGGACTGATGCCCTGTAAAATCTCCGGGCTGTTTCTCGTTGCCTTTGCAATCCGCGCCACATAATCATAAACCCTGTCATCGACATAGATTTGTTCCACATAATCCTGCATTGCCATTAATTCTTCTGCTGTCAGCACCTTTTCCGAAATAATTTTCGGACTGCCGTTTGTCTTATTTTTTAAAATGGCAATTTCATCTTCCACGGTCGGATATCCCAGTGATATCTGAATCATAAAACGGTCAAGCTGGGATTCCGGAAGTTTTTGTGTTCCGATTGAACCAAACGGATTCTGTGTTGCCATGACCATAAACGGCTTTGGCAGCTCAATGCTCTGGCTGTCCACCGTGACCCTGCGCTCCTCCATCACCTCTAACAGCGCAGACTGGGTCTTTGGCGAGGTTCTGTTAATTTCATCTGCCAGTAAAATATTGCACAGCACAGCCCCCGGCTTGTACTCAAACTGCCCTGTCTGACGGTTGTATAAGTTAAATCCCGTCAGATCCGACGGCATAATATCCGGTGTAAACTGCAGCCGGTTACATTCCAGTCCCAGTGCCTTTGAAAATGCCAGCGCCATCGTTGTCTTTCCGACCCCCGGAATATCCTCAATCAGAATATGTCCCTTTGCTAAGATTGCCATCAGCAGTTTGCAGATAGCCTCATCTTTGCCGACAACTGTCTTTTTGACTTCATATACAACCTGTTTTGCCTTTTTTAAATAAAATTCTAATTCTTCCATCTCGTTTGGCATACTCTCCTCACATTCTGCCGTATCTTCCTGTATTCATTCTGCCTGTGGATTTTTAGCCTTTCTTTAATCCGGAAAGCGTGTCATAAGCCACGACATTTGTTTTGCATGAAACATTGTGATACCGCAGCTTTCCTGCGTTATTCTCATAATCGTTTTCACAGCCGTTGATACACAGTGCCAGTCCGTCCTGCGATAAATACCATGCATCCGTATCTGCAATCGTCTGTAATTCCTGTTCTGTCTGTCCGATACCGATCCATTCTTTTTCCAGCCCTGACAAGTCATTTTCTTCAAAAAGTTCATTTAAAGAGAGCTTCTTTCCTGTCTTTGCATTAAAATTCCCACCATAAACAGCATTGGTCATTACCGTAACATACGCCCCATCTTTATCGTATGCTGTATAACTCTCCGAATAATTTTCATAAATTGACACCAGATTATTTTCCGGTGCGGTCACATCGTTTAATGCCGAACAATGATATGAAATCTTTACCGGAATATCCAAATCCTTTACAAAGGCAACATTCTTAAACTGTGTCTGCGCCTGTGTTTTTAACTGTTCGATTCTGTCCTCGTAATAGCGCGTAACAGACTCCACCTCTGTTCCCTGATAATAAATTTTCGGATACGTATAACTAAACTGTATCTGTCTGTCCGATACGCTGTCTGACCCGGATGCTTTTAATGGCAGATAAGAACAGTCTGTACAAATCTGAACCGTAATATCGTCGCTTAGCTGTGTTTTTGATACTGATCTTATTGTATCATCCGTCAGCACATTTGTCATCGGTTCGACCCTGGAATTTGTCTGCTGCGGTATCAGTCCTGCCGCAGTGACAACAAGAAACATTACCGCCGCGGCTGCCAGGGGAAATAAAATCGCCGTCTTTACCGCCGGACGTTTCTTCACCTGCACACACTCTGTATAACCCTGACTTTTTTCGTCATCTTCAAACATGCCGGACTCATCCAAAATCACCTGAATCTGGCGCTTCATTTCCTGTTCACCCGGATATTTAATCCTACTCATAATCACTCAGCTCCTTTCTCATCTTTCTCACCATGGAGTAATAGCGGTTTTTTACAGCAGTTTTTGTTACCCCCGTAATCGTACTGACTTCTTCAAATGTGTAACCCTGCTGTGCTTTCAGGTTAAATATCTTCTGGTTTTGTACTTCCTCTTTTTCAAGTAATTGCTCTACCCGCTGTGTTGCCATGCGGTTTGTCACACGTTCCTCAAGATTGTGCGCATCTTCTTTATCATAATCGTCCAAAATTTCAGTCATAAGCATTTCATGGTGCTGGCGGCTTCTCATGTAATCAATCACTTTATTGCAGGCAATTCTTGTAATCCACGTCTTAAAGGACGCCTTTTTACTGTCAAACTGATATAGATTTTTTAATATCTGTATAAATGCTTCCTGCGTAAGGTCTTTTGCAAGCTCCTCATCTGAAGTTTTTAAGTAAATCTCTTTATATATTCTTTTATAATGCCGTTCAACCAGCAGTTCACCTGCCTCACGGTCTTTCCCCTGTAATATGCGCCTGATAAGCGTTTCATCTGTTTCAAACACTTCCTGCCACCTCCTCTTATTCTTTATACGAAACCGGACATGATATAGTTGCAAAAAAAATGCCGTATTTTCATATATTCTATGAAAAATACGGCATTTATGAAAGGAGAAACGTAAAATGGAAAATTTATTTTTCCGTTATAAGCTTATTGATTAGAAATCTACTTCTGTGTCATAATAGCAGCACTTCAGTAATTTCTCCATTTCTTCCTGATTTGGCTGACGAGGATTAGAACCTGTACAGGCATCAAGAATTGCGTTTGCTGCAATTTCAGGAAGCTTCTTTAAGAACTCATCTTCCGGTACAATACCTTCTTCTGCCGGAAGTCCGCCTTCACCATAATGCTTGATGCAGTGCGGGATATTGAGTTCATCATTCATCTTGCGGAGCAGTTCGATGAGTTTATCAATCTTTTCTTCTGTTGTATTACCGCCTAAGTGAATGAAATCTGCAATTTCTGCATATCTCTTGGCAGCTTCCTCATTCTTGGCATTGTATTTGATAACCTTTGGCAGATACATTGCATTGGCAGCACCGTGGATAATATGTCCGCCTTCAAATGCAGCACCGGTCTTATGTGCCATTGAATGAACGATACCGAGTAATGCGTTGGAGAATGCCATACCTGCAAGACACTGTGCGTTGTGCATAGAATCACGGGCTGCCATATCTCCGTTGTATGACTTAATCAGTGTTTCATGAATCATCTTAATTGCATGAAGTGCCAGTGGGTCTGTATAATCGCAGTTTGCGGTTGATACATACGCTTCAATGGCATGTGTCATTGCATCCATACCTGTATGGGCTACCAGCTTTACAGGCATTGTTTCAGCCAGTTCAGGGTCTACGATTGCAACATCCGGTGTGATTTCAAAATCAGCCAGCGGATACTTAATACCTTTTTCGTAATCTGTGATAACTGAGAATGCCGTAACTTCCGTTGCTGTACCGGATGTAGAAGATACTGCACAGAAATGTGCTTTTTTACGAAGCTTCGGCATACCGAATACCTTGCACATTTCTTCAAATGTAATGTCAGGATATTCATATTTTACCCACATTGCCTTTGCTGCATCAATCGGAGAACCGCCGCCAATCGCTACAATCCAGTCCGGTCCGTATTCTTCCATAACCTTAGCACCCTTCATGACAGTGTCTACTGACGGGTCGGATTCGATGCCCTCAAACAGTTTTACTTCCATTCCTGCTTCTTTTAAGTAGTCTTCTGCCTTCTGTAAGAAGCCGTTGCGCTTCATAGAACCGCCGCCTACACAGATAATGGCTTTCTTACCTTCCAGTGTCTTTAATGCCTCTAATGATCCTTTTCCGTGATATAAGTCTCTTGGTAATGTAAAACGTGTCATAACTCAAAATCCTCCATATACTATGTATTTTGTTGAATGTCCCCGCAGGACTTTGTTAATTTTTCAACAATCTTGAGTTTATTATAGTATTATCTGCTATGAATTGCAAGTGTTTTTTTTGAATTTTTTGTATGTTTTACATAAATTTTTCAATACTTTTATAAAACAGATTTTACAGCCGCTACAACATTTTCTGTTGTAAATCCGAATTTTTCAAACAGTGATGCCGCAGGACCGGATGCGCCAAAGCCTGTCATGGAAACTACTTTGCCGTCTAAGCCCACGTAACGGTACCAGCCGAAGTCTGAAAGCGCTTCGACCGCAACTCTCTTCCGGCATGCCTTCGGAAGAACGGATTCCTTGTATTCTGCTGTCTGTTCTTCAAATGCTTCCATACTCGGCATACTGACAACACGCACGTCCACGCCGTCTTTTGCAAGCTCTGCCTTTGCATTAACTGCCAGTTCTACTTCCGAACCACTGGCAATAATGATGGCATCCGGCACTTCCTTCTTAGAATCCTCTAAGATATAGCCACCCTTTAACGCTTCCTTTGAAGAACCCTGCATCTGTGAAAGATTCTGTCTTGTCAGCACAAGTGCTGTCGGCTGGTCTTTTGAAGTAACTGCACGGTACCATGCCGCTGCGGTTTCTGTTCTGTCACACGGTCTGTATACACAGAAATTTGGCAGGGAGCGGAATGCCGCAAGCTGTTCAACCGGTTCGTGTGTCGGTCCGTCTTCTCCGACACCGATGCTATCATGTGTAAAGATAAATGTCAGCGGCAGATTCATTAATGCGGACAGTCTTGCCATTGGCTTTGTATAATCACTGAATACAAAGAATGTCGCTACAAATGCCTTTAATCCGCCATGCAGTGCAAGTCCGTTGCCGATTGCCGCCATCGCCTGTTCCCTGACACCGAAATGCAGATTGGTGCCTGCATAATTGTCTTTTGAAAAATCACCGGCATCCTTCATGTTTGTCTTATTGGACGGTGCAAGGTCGGCTGAACCGCCAATCAGGTTTGGCATGAGCTGTTTAATTTCATTTAAAATGCTGCCGGATGTGCTTCTGGTTGCTTCCGGTTTTTCTGCTTTCTTCCAGTAATCTTCTGAATCAAACAGCTTTGATAAATCATATCCGTTGTAATAAGCATCCCATTTTTCTGCCATATCCGGATATTCTTTTCTGTACTTTTCAAATAATACATTCCATTCATCTTCAACTGCTGCTTTCTTCTTGGCAGCTTCGTTGAAATGATCATATACTTCCTGCGGAACAGTAAATGCTTCCTTGCAAGGCCACTCTAAATATTCCTTTAAAGCCGCAACATTTTCTTCACCGAGCGGTTCACCGTGTGCGCTTGCCTTACCCTGCTTTGCAGGACAGCCATAGCCGATCACCGTATTGACCTTAATCATTGTCGGACGGGTTGTATCTGCTTTTGCCGCTTCAATCGCTGCAGCAATTTCTGCAAGATTGTTGCCGTCTTTAACTTCAAGTGTCTGGAAGCCGAATGCTTCAAAACGCTTTGTTACGTCTTCCGTAAATGCAATATCGGTGCTTCCTTCAATAGAAATGTTGTTGGAATCATAAAATACAATCAACTTATGCAGTCCTAATGTTCCTGCGAGTGAAAATGCTTCTGATGAAATACCTTCCATCATACAGCCGTCACCGCCAAGTACATAAGTATAGTGGTCTACAATATCGTAACCGTCTTTGTTAAATACAGCGGCAAGATGTGCTTCTGCCATTGCCATACCGACTGCCATTGCCATACCCTGTCCAAGCGGGCCTGTCGTTGCTTCAATACCAACGGTATGACCGTATTCCGGATGTCCCGGTGTCAATGAACCCAGCTGTCTGAAATTCTTTAAGTCTTCCATAGAAAGATTTCCGTAGCCAAACAAATGTAATAAAGAATATAACAGCATCGAGCCGTGTCCTCCTGAGAGTACAAAACGATCTCTGTTTGCCCATTCCGGGTCTGCCGGATTGTGGTTCATATGGTTTGTCCATAATTCATATGCCATCGGTGCTGCGCCAAGCGGCAGTCCCGGATGTCCTGATTTTGCTTTCTGAATCGCTTCTGCTGATAACACACGGATTGTATTTACTGACAGTTCCTCTATGTTCTTCATAATGATTCATTTCCTCCATTTCTTATTGTGCTGCCTGTACCGGCATTTTTATTTTTTTTATCAATCTTTAAAATCTGCTTCAACAAGGATGGTAACATCTCCGTTTTCGCTGCGTTTTCTCTTTAAACCGCCAAAGAATCTTTTTGAGCCGCGTTTTTCTGCTTTTACAATTGCGTGATTGATAATTTCCTTAATATCATCCATACGGATATTATCTACATTATTGCGTAATTTATCAATCTTTAAATAAAGTTCCAGCAGCGCATCATCACTGACTTCATACTGGCGTTTTCTTGCAAATTTTCTTGCCATTTCAACCAGTTCATTGACCGTGTACTGTTTTAACACGATGCGATGATTAAACTTCTGTGTCATTTCCGGATTGAAATTGAGCAGTACATTCATTTCTGCATCCGAATCCTCCAGAATAACAATCATACGTTCCGTATCCTGTTCCAGACATTCCAGCATTTCACTCATACGCTTCGGCTGGATTGCCCCCGCACCTTCAACAATCAGTGCGGTGCCTTTTAACTTATTCATCGCCTTTGCCAGTCCACGGTTATTGATACTGTCACCGGTCGTCTTTGCAATCTTACGTGTGTGTTCCGGATACAGGTAATTCACCGCACGCACAATGGCTCTTGCAAGATCAGACTTATCTGAGCTTGAATTACCGGAAATGATAATATTGCCGACCTGCGACGTTGAAATCGCCATTTCCTGTTCAAGGCTTTCAAAATATGCTGCCAGCTGGCTCTCCAGTCCCGGCATTTCACGGTATTTTCTGAAAATCTTTGCAAGTTCTCCGCTTAACTTCTTTTCTTCATCAATTTCCGTGCCTTCGCCCATGCCGGTGTAAACTTTCTCCTGCTGTACAGCACTGGCAAGCTTTGCACTGCTGATTGCTTCCAGCGGATTCATATCGGAAAGGTGGTCTTCCATCTGCGGAAGCTGCTGTGTATTTAATGAAACTTCCTCACTGACAGCCGCCCGCTGTCTTTGCGCCGCTTCCTGCTCTGCCGCACGCTGTGCCTGTTCTCTTTGTGCTGCTTCTTCCGCCAACCGCTGGGCTTCTGCCTGCTGCGCTGCTTCCTGTTCGGCTATACGCTGTGCTTCGGCTTTCTTTGCAGCTTCCCGCTTGGCTTCTTCAGCTGCACGCTGTGCTTCGGCTAACCGTCTGGCTTCTGCCTCGGCTCTTGCTTTCTGGGCTTCTTCCATGCGCCTCTGAATCTGTACTTCGGCCTCCGCTTTTCTTCTTGCTTCTTCCTCTGCCTGCTGACGACGGACATCCTGTGCTGCTGCTTCTTCTAAGTGTACGGTTGCTTTTCCGGTACGGATTGCAAGATCGGTCTTTGCTGCCTGTAACATCACCTGTGCGTGTGCATGGCGGCTTGCTTCTTTTTCATCAAAGGCTTTGCCTGCTGCCTGTGCCGCTGCTTTCTGCTCAACCATAATGCGCTCGTATGCCGCACTCTTTTCGTCCTTCTCATCTAACATCTTTTCCAGCTCTGTCTTTGAGAATTCCCTTGTATTCTGCTTTCCGTATTTTTCTTCACGGACCGCTTCTAACCAGTCTGCAAGGCTTAACTGACCTTCAATCTGTTCATCTTCCTGACTTTCACCGGTCGTTTCTTCCTGCTTCGCCGGCTGAGGACGCAGTGCCTCTGCCTCTGCTTTTTCTTCCTCCATGAATTCACTTAAATTTTTAGCGAGTGCCGCCTGTAAATTTTGTGTATCATACGGATTGTTATATGCCGGAATGTCCACTTTAATCTCTACTTCATCTGCCGGTTCTTTGACCGTATTTACAGCCTTCTGCCGGAATGAATCCTCTTTACCTGATAAATCGCCGCAGCTGTCTTCCAGTTTCTTCTTTGCATCTTCTATCAGTTCACGTAAAGATGAGGATGCCTTGTCAATACTTTCAGACAAATCCACCGTTGTATCAGCTTCCTTTTTTTCTGCTTTTGGTGCAGTATCCGTCACTGTCTTTTCTTTTACAAATTCTTCCGCTGAAAATACCGGTTCTTCCGGTGTTTTTTCTGTATCCTGCGCACCGGTGTTCTCATATGTATCGGAATCATCGGATTCGTCATCATCTTCATAGCCTATTTCGCGCATATCTTCTTCTGACTGCGCCCGCGAATGAAATGCCTTCTTAAAGAAAGATTTAATGCCACGGGTACTTTCATCGTCTTCCGGCAGAATAATATCATCGTCCGCATCACTTTCTGCTTCTTCCACCGCTTCTTCAATTTCATCGCTCTGGATTGCCGCAAGCTGCTTTTGTTCCTCAAACATGATTTCTCTGGTTGCTTCTATATCCTGCTTCTGATTCTTAATATCCTTTAAGATTTTTTTCTGTGTATTGGTCAGTTCAACGCCAAATTCCTGCTTTAACTGAATCGCCTTCTCTACATACTGTCCGTCCTGAAACCACAGTACAATATCATCACAGGTCTTGATACATTCTTCTTTTCTGCCTGTTTTGGCATATAACTTTGCCAGTTCAAACATATACTTTTCATCAATTTCATGCTCTTTGTAGTCCTCTAAGATTTCTACAAGTTCATTATCCGAGGCATTCTGTGCCTTTCTTAAATCAAAATACAAAAGAAAACGATTGACATCATGCGGTGACATCTTTTCATATTCTTCATAAAGTTCCTCTGCCGTTTCAAAATCTTCCAGCTTAATGAGCAGCTCCGCCAGCTTATAAACCAGCTTTCTGCCGCCTAAATTTCTGTTGTATGCAAGAATTGCCATATCTCTTGCTTCCAGATAATCCCCTGCCGCTTCCTGTACGTTAATAACAGTTGCCAGCGTGGACCAGTCCTTCACCTTCTGCCAGTTCATTTCCTTGGCAATCGCTGCCGCCTCCTGAAATGACTTCTTGGCAGCAAGCTTTTTAATTTGATCTACTTTTATATTAAATTCATACTTATCCAAAACAAACGCCACCTTTACTGTATATATCAAATAAATGATTTAAACATATTCTATTCAAGTTTATCACAGCGCAGTATTCTTGTAAACTCTTTTAAAAAGAAATGCCAACGTTGAGGCGTTTTTTGCCTATAGCGCCTATATAAAGTCGAATACTGCCTGCTCATAATCCATGCGCGTATATTCAAGTTCCTCATTTTTTGTACGACTGTAGTAATCGACAACAACCGTCTGCTGCCGGTTATGTACAAGCTTCTGTCCTAAAATGTAATTGACATCAAATCTTCCCGTAATCGCCGGGGTTGCACCTCGTGCCGGAACAATGAGCTGCACGTGGTTAGTCTTTAACAGCTTAAAAATCGGCTCCCAGATATAAATATCCTTTGCCGCACCGAACGGATTATCAATAAAAATGGTCTTGCCCAGTACACCCGCACTGTCTGCCGGCGCATTGATACTTGAAATATAATGAATTACCGCAATTAAAAACTGAATATAAATACCCTGTGACTGTCCGGTTGAACCCACTGCTTCTTCATACCGCAGATACCGGCTCTGGTCTTTCATGCGCTCTCTTTTATAAAGACTTACGCGGATGGCGTTCATATCGGTTACAATCACGGCAAAAAGGCGTTTCCAGCTTAACCGGTTGCGGATATATTTTAACCGCTCCTGTGTATTGTCAAAGCTTTCCGCCATCAGGACCGTTTCGTCAATGTATGCCGCCATTCTTTCCTTATAATCGGATTCCTTGGCATACGGTACGGACAGCCCGATAATAGAAATAACCTCATTATCCATCGTAATGCTTGAAAGCTTTGGCAGGCGGTCAAGTTCCGTCTTGATATTACAGCAAATCTGGACACACCGGTTTTCAAAGTTATCCTTGATACGCTCCATATCGGAAATCCCTTTGGATACGCGCTCTTTTTCCAGTGCAATCAGCGTATTGGTTTCGGAAAGTCTGGACTTTAACTGCTTCACGGCTTCAATGTCCTTTGGCACATGAACCGACATTTTAATCTCCAATGCCAGTTCTTTTGCATCACATGCCGTCAGTTCTTCCGTCAGCTTATCCTTTTTCTTTAAAAATTCTTCCAGCTTGCGCACCTCAAGCGCACACAGCTTTTCAAATTCTTTCTGTACCGTTTCATAGCCCGAAAAATCTGCTACATTTATGTCTGTATCCTCCGGCTGTCCTGCCATGGTATCTGCATTTTCCGTTTCTGACGCTTCCGGCACTTCAATGCCCGCTTTGGCAACAATTCTTGACAAATCCTTTTCCATTACGAGGAAATCCTGCATTTTTTCTGTCTGGCGTTTCTGCTCTTTTTCCAGTTCTTTGATCTGTCCTGCAATGCTGTCCTTATAATTTTTATGCTGTACAATGAACTGCTCCGGGTTATCACAGTCAAACGCTTCAAAAGCACCGTACTTTTCTTCAATCTGGCTCTTTCCGTGTGCAATACTTCCCTGCAGACGGTTCATTAATGCATTCTGCGCTTCCAGTTCTTCTGCTGCCGCTTTTTCCTGCTGTACCGCCTGCTCACGTTCCTGCTCAAGCGCACGGAGCGCATCATCCGGATTTGGGACAGCTTCTCCCTGTGCCTCTTTTGCCGCAAGTTCTTCCATTGTAAAATGGCGGCGTGCAATTGCCGTACTGCATTTTCCCATTGCCGCACGGTAATGTCTTAATAATTCTTCTTTATCATGCACATCGGCATTTTTTTCATCCAATGCCTTTTTCACTCCCGCAAAGCGGTTCTCCAGCTGTTCTAATGACAGCGCATGTCCGTCAGCATCCGCTAACCCTGCTACCGCACTGCCATCCGCCGCTGACTGCAGCACATGAATTCCTGCGGACTGTCCGCCGTCGGCTTCCACGCTTATATATGCCTGATAACGCTTGTCAAGACGGCTTTGCAGACGGTCATATTCTTCTGCCAGTGCATTTTTGCGCTGTAAGGCGGTCTGTTCTGCTTTTTCCTGCGCCTGCATTTCCTGCTCTTTTAAGAGCTGTTCCTGCTTTGCATCTGCCGCCCTCTGCGTGTATTCCTGCTTTTCACGGTACTGTACAAGAAGACTCTCTGCCAGTTTTGCGCACTTTTGCACGTATGGATACCGCTCCCGGTTTTGTGCCAGCTTTTCCTGCACCTGTGCTTTCCGCTCCCGGCCTTTTTTACGCAGGGCTTCCTCCTGTTCCATTTCTTCCTGTAAACGCTGTGCTTCCTTTTGCAGTTCCTCTAAACGCACAGACAGCGCTTCAAACTCTTTCTTTGCCGGTTCTTCTTCCAGCTTTGAAAGTTCCTGTATGCGCACGTAGTCATTCCAGACAATTTCTTTTCTGTCGGTCAGTCTGACCAGTTTTTCCTGTGCCGCCGCCAGTTCTTCCTGCGCCAGCTTTTCTTCCCGCCCGCGCAGCTTTTCATCCTTTAAAAATGCCATATCCTTTCTGGCATATACAACATACTGTTCATTTTCTGCCGTAAGCTGTGCTTTTGCCGCCTGTGCAGACAATACCGGAATCACATAGGCACTTCTGCCAAAGTCCGCAAGCACCGGGTCTTCTTTGATTCTTGAAAAATCGTTTTCAACAATAAATGCATACTCGGCATATGGGAATGCGGCAAGCACCTGTTTTCTTTCATCTTCCGAAAGCCCCGAAAGCCACTCGCTGCCTTCTTTTACATCTTCTCCGTACCGTCCTGAAAGATAGCTTTTTACCTTCTCCCGGTGTCTTCCGCCCGCACTGAATATCCCGTGCTTCATATTCTCAAGGAACTGCGTAAGCTGCGTACAGTCAGCGGTAAGCTGCTCACATTCCGCTTCCAGTCTGCGGTGGTTATCCAATACAACGCGGCATGCCCGGCGGGTATCCTGTTCCCCATAGACGGCCTTTAACTGTAAAAGCTGCTGCTTTTCTTTCTGTTCCTGTTCTTTTTTGGTTTCCGCCTGTCCTAACTGTTCTGTCAGCAGTTCAATCCGCGCACGGCAGGATGCCTGCTGCTGTCTGCCCTTTGAAAGCAGTGCTTCCACCTGTGAAAGCTGTCCCTCGGTCTGTAAAAGCTGTTCTTCCTGTTCTTTAATTTTCTGTGTGCAGGCACTGTATTCTTCGCCTGCCTTTTCCATCACAAGGATTCCTGCCTTTTCCATACAGGCACCCAGTTCTTTTTCTGCCTGTTCAATCTCTTTGGCAGTATGCACTGCAATCTGTTCTGCCGCCGCAGCCCCGCCCAGTAATTCCTGATAATCTGCCTTTGCCTGTGCCGCTTCTTTCTGACACGCCCGGTACTGTGTTTCTGCATTCTGCAATTCTTCACCAGCAGCATTCTTTTTCTGTACAAGCTGTGGCACAATCACCGCTGCCAGTGCATAGAGCTGTTTTGTCAGTTCTTCATCCGTTTGTCCGTTTGCCGCAATGGCTGCCAAAAGTTCATCGTAGAGCTTCTGATACTGTAAATATTCGCGGTATTCTACCAGACTTTCCGTTTCTTCCATCTGCCTTTTTAAGTGTTCTTCCTGTTCCTTAAAATATGCCCGCTTCTTCTCATTTGCAGCAATCAGTTCTTCCATTCCCGCAAGGGAAGCCTGTTCTGTAAGCACTTCTGCAGTCTGGATCATGCGCTGCTGTTTTAATAATTCTTCCTGTAAATGAAGCAGTTCGTCCTTCTGCTTTTCTTCCTGCGCGCGGTATCCCGACAGATTTTGTCTGCACTGCATAAGCAGCTTTAACAGCTGTCCCCGCAGATTTCCCTTTTCTTCATATAAAGAGCGGTATCCCAGAATATACTCTGAAAAAGCATCGAGCAGCTCCATCTGTTTATCATAATTGGTAATCTGTGCATTTTTCTTTGACAGTCTTGCAAGCGTATCCTTAATATCAAGCAGTGTCTGTGCCATCTGACCTTCGTCGTTGCCCACTGCCAGCTTATTGTGGAAAGATTTCTGAATAATTTCTTCTATTAATAAATCCTCTACAACTTTACGGCTTGTCTTATAATTGGTTTCAAAATATGTTCTTACATGTCCTTCGGTCTTATTGATGCCGCGGATAATTTCCCATTCGCTCTCATACAGCCCATACTTGCTGATAAAACTCTGATATTCGCCCTTTCGGTCAAATATTTTTACCGAAACGTGGAAATCATTATGTTCAAGCTCCCGCAGATACTGCTTTAAACCATTATAAGTAATGCGCTCCCCGTTTTTTGTCAGCGGCAGATTTTTAATATCGTTTTCACCAAACTCCCGGTAAAAAATACAGTAGTTAAAATATTCCACGCTGGCATTGTCACGTCCCGCCGGTGCTTCTTCTGCCGCAGAAAAACGCCCGGATATGCCGTCCGCTTCCGTGCCGTCTGCTTCCGTATCCTTTGCCTTTCTTGCGCAGAATCCCGTTGTCATATATTTATAGCCGTCGTTGTTAGTGGCATCTAACTTCCATTCGATCAATGAGTGGATCACTGTATTGCCGCCGCCCGGACGGAACAGCTTTTCAACCGGCTGTTTTTCATCAAGCGTACAGTTCGGAATCATATTTTGAAGCAGCAGCAGCATTAAAAGACTCTTTCCGCCGCCGTTTGCAAGGTCATAAATCGTGTTACGGCAGTGAAAACGCATCATAAAGTCATCGTAATACTGCGTACCGAAATTGTATTTTACATTGTTTACACGGATTCTGTTAATCTGCGGCATGTTCGTCCCTCTCCTCTCCTGACTGGTCTAACAATTCCATGATTCTTCCTCTGGATTCGTCAAAATAATTTTCAACAACTGCGCGGAAACGGTCTGTCGGATAGTACCGCTCCTGATTGTCACTTAATAACTGCTGGCTGACTAAAAAGTTACAGACCAGCTTTGCAAAACCCGACTTGGAATTCTTCGCCGCCCTTAATTCCGACAACTCCACGGTTGCCGCCGGCAGGCTGTCCCAGCTTAACGCAAGGCTGCGAAAGCTGTTTTCCTCAATTTCACTTAAAACAAAGCCGTTTTTCTTATCCACAATGCCTGCCGTTGTATCGTCCACCTTACGGACAATGTCTTCCACGCGGACAAATTCGTCATACGTTGCACTGATGGTATCCGTATAAAACTCCATAATAATATTATAGATGATAAAATACGCCAGATAGAGTTCGCCGTTGGTACGCAGTCCCAGCTCCCGGCGCAGCGCTTCATTGCTGTAGCCAAACAGGCTGCCGTGCGCTTTTGGCGCGGCAAACAGCGAATTATTATATTCATAAACCGAAAGTTCCATTTTCTTTAACGACAACAATACCATATCATACACTTCCGGGTTGGTACTGTATTCCTGATACAGGGCAGCATTTGTCCCCTGCTCGCTTACCGTTTCCCCCGCCGCCAGTTTTGCGGATATTTCCAGTGCCTTTTCTATATTTCTGCTTTCCATTACTTTGTTCCCTTCCGTTCAAACACCAGTTCAGACTGTTCCATTGGCTGTTCGTCCTGCGCTCCTGCGGATTTTGGCGTAATCGTAAAATGTACCGGTTCACGGTCTGCAAATGCGCCGCTTAAAATGTCATCGAGAAAACTCTCGTTTTCCGTCTGACCGCCGATGACATACTCCTGTTTCTGACACAGGTTGACAAAAAAGGAATAGTAATCCGCATTTTTTAAAATATCCGGCGAATACATTCTGCTCATTGCCGCGCCAAATTCCGAAAGCGTAAACGTATCTCTCTTTTCAAATGCCGCCAGCAGATTATTCATTAAAAATGTATAGTTTTTACGAATACGCTGATCTTCCATTTCATCTGCAAACTGAATTTCCTGCGGCGGTTCTTCTTCTACTTTCCCCGCCGCTTCTGCC